>Ga0209006_10000360_pt1 | contig 45509 bp, 37 predicted proteins | sample JacPin_JW_Ref_O2_FD_188567 | JGI IMG/M metagenome (GOLD analysis project Ga0209006, IMG submission 188567) | Forest soil microbial communities from Algoma, Ontario, Canada - Jack Pine, Ontario site 1_JW_Ref_O2 (SPAdes) (version 2) | ecosystem: Environmental > Terrestrial > Soil > Boreal...
GGGGCGCGGTAATGCGCTGCCCGAGATTCAAAACGTCGAGCATGCGTCGCGCCATCGCGGCATCGCGTGCGGCCACCGCCACCCAGCCATCCGCGGCCTCATAGAGTTGTTCGGCCGGGTGGTAGCCCGTTTGCTCATGATTGAGCGGCGCCGCACCGACAAATTGGCCATCGCTGCGTTGCACGAGTTCCGACAGCAGAAAGAGGCCCGCGTTCAAGAGACCAGCACCGACCGCGGCGCCGGCGCCGGAGCGCGCACGCTGATAGAGCCGCTGCAGAACCGCTACTTCACCGATCAATCCGGCAGCGAAATCCACCATCGTGGTGCGATTCCACAACGGTGGATTGCCGACACCGCCCGCCCGCCAATCATGACCGCACCAGGCCTGAAAGCACATGTCGAAGCCCGCGCCTTCAGCCCTGGGACCGGTACTCCCGTAGGCGGCGCTTTCGAGCACGATAAGATCCGGCTTCAGCGCATGCAAGGTCTTCGCGTCGATACCGAGCCGGGCCGAGACCCCGGGACGGAAATTGTTCGTGACCACGTCGGCGCCGACGCACAATTGTTGGGCGATCTGCAGGCCCTCCGGCAGCTTGAGGTCGATCGAAATCGCGCGCTTGCCGCGATTCACCGAGATGTGCGAGCGGAAAATGTTCCGATTAGGATCACCGGTCATCGAATCGACCTTGACGACGTCGGCGCCGAGATCGGACAAGAGCGCCGACGAATAAGGCCCTGCGACGTAAGTGCCGAAATCGATGACCTTGACGCCGCTCAACGGCGCCGGCGCGTCGCGCCGGACGTCCCTGCGCGGCGCGGGGGACGCGTCGCCGTAAACAGGGTGACCGATGTGACGCAACCCATCCGGTTCGCGCACGACGATGCCGTTGTGCTGCACCTGCGGATCATCCCAACACCCCCCCGGTGCGAGCACCGGTTCGGCGGGAAGGCCCGCCGCCCAGATTGCCTCGATCAGTTCCGCGCTCTGGAAATTCGCGATGTGCTTCGCCAATACGTCGATGTCACCAAAGAAATTCTTGCCGTCGGCAGTCGGTTTCGGCATACCGCTGTCGTTGATATCGACCGTCGGATCGTCGACCTTCAGGATCCGATAGAGGCGTCCCTTCGAGCCCGCCGAGCCGAGAACCACCTGAATCCAGACGCCGTCGGCACACTTGAAAATCAATGGCCATGGGTCTTTGGGCATCACGAAATTCGAGGCCGGAGTCGGCTTCTCGGCCTCGCACCAAAGCGACAGCGGCCAGCTCAGCGCTCCCTCGAAGAGCGACGTTGCGACGACCTGGCCACGACCGCTCGATTCCCGCTGCAGAAGCGCGGCAAAGAGTCCCGATAAACCGTGCAGCGCCGCGCCGTAGTTCGAGGGCTCGAAGCTCATGAGCAGCGGGCGCCGGGAATAATGCTCGAAAGAAAGTCCCGATCGGGCCTGCACGAGCACATCGGTCGCGGGGCGCCCGGAATGGCTCGATCCGGCTGGATACCCCTCGATATCCAGAACGATGAGCCGCGCGTGCCTCGATTGCAGCACCGCGGCGTCCTGGCGCCGCGCTGCGCCCGGATAATCTTCGCCTCCGACGAGGCACACATCGGCAGTCGCGAGCAGCGTATCGAGGCTCGGGCCTTCATTCCCCCGAACGATCGTTGAACCGCGCCTCCAGACTTCGTACGCGGGATAAACCTCGTAGAATGGATCGCCCGCCGGCGGCTCCAGCCGCATGATGTCGGCGCCGCCCTCGCGCAGGAATTTCGCGACCAGAGCCGGTGCCATGCCGAGGCCGAGATCGATGACCTTGAGCCCGCCAAGACCGGTATCCGATTTCGTCAAGTTCGGTCCTCCCCCGGGCGAGATCGCGCCATTTCAGCCGCCAGCTCTCAGTATGCTAGCTTACCGCTTTCTTTACCGCAAGCGATTGCGAACGATCACAACCCGGCCGCAACCCGCCAATCTCACATCATCCACTGCCCGCCGTTGACGCTGTAAATCTGGCCGGTGATGCTCCTGGATTCTTCGTAGGTAAGGAATGCGGCGAGGGCAGCGACTTCGTTCATCTCCACCAAACGGCCGATGGGTATCTGCGCCAGGACCGTGCGAACGTCCACGATTCGATGTTTTTTGTACACATCGCTGTTCGGATCGAACATCTGCTGGATCTCGGGCGTCATTATCCCGCCCGGCGAGACGCAGTTTACCGTGATGTTGTATTTCGCAAACTCGAAAGCGAGTCCGGTGGTGAGTCCGTTGACACCGCCCTTTGCCGCGTTATATCCGGCGTGGGAATAAAGTCCCGTGTGCACCGAGTCGGCGCTGATGTTGACGATACGCCCATATTTGCGCTCGATCATGTGCGGCAGGACGGCCCGCGTGCACCAGATCGTCGTCCAGAGATTGCGGTTGATGGTCTCCCGCAACGTCTCCGCCGTGTGCTCGAGGAAGGGCCGTATCAACCCGCCGCCGGCATTGTTCACGAGGACGTCGGCCCGGCCCCAGCGGTCGAGCGCCGTCTTGACGGTGGCCACCGCACCTTCTTCCTGGCTCAAGTCCTGAGCGATCCAGGCGACGTCCGGCGCCCCGGCCTCGCGCGCCTTCGCCGCCACTTCCGGTAGAGCGTCGCCGTTCACGTCCGCAAGCAGCAGCGCTGCGCCCTCCGACGCGAAGCGTTCGACCAATGCGACACCCAATCCGCGTGCGGCCCCCGTGAGAATAGCAACCTGAGAAACCAATTTCTTTGACACGCTGCAACTCCATTGGCGATCGAAAACTCACCCTATGGCATCAACCAGTATATCCACTAGTGCGCAAGTATACGATAAGTTACCCCCTCTGGTTAAGCGGGCCACCCCGTTTTCCGCCACGGTGTCCCCGAAGCTGCGGGCGCCGACCGATCGTGAAGTTACCTCAGGGCTGATGGTCGGCGCCCCGCCCCGGATCCGCCATGGCAAAGCAGCACCCGCTTGAACATGCCCCGATTGTAGCGCAGTCTTCCGCCAAACTATATCGCTTGCATATTAGTTTGATACGTACTACTTTACCGCGAGCGCAAAATAGAGCGGTCGCGGATCCCTGTGAGCGCACAGCAAGCGGCATGAGGCCCAGCGTACGATGACATCCCCAGAGACCGTGGTGATCGTCGGTTCCGGACTTGCCGGCGTAACTGCGGCGGGCACGGTGCGCGAGTCGGGCTTCGCTGGACGGATCGTACTGATCGGCGAGGAGCCCGAGCTGCCGTATGACCGCCCTCCGCTGTCGAAAAGCGTACTGGTGCACGATCAGCTGGAATCGCTCGTGGCGGCCCATCTTCCCAGCGACATCGCGCTCCGTTCGCCCGCGGGAATCGCCTTGCGTCCGAAGAACTGGTACTCGGATCACCGGATTGAGCTCATGCTGGGGCGGCGGGCCACACGCCTCGATGTCGCCGCCCATGTGGTCGAGCTCGACGGCGACGAGCGCGTCACTTATGACCGGGTTCTGCTCGCCTTGGGCTCGAGCCCACGTCGTCTGCCGGCCTTGGAATCGGGGCCTGTAAATCACAAGTATTTGCGCACGTTGGAGGATTCACTCGAGATAAGGCATCGGCTCCAACCGGGCAGCAAAATCGTGCTGCTCGGCGGAGGCGTCATCGGAATGGAAGTCGCCGCGAGCGCGGCGCTGCGCGACTGCGACGTGACGGTCGTCGAACTCGCGCCGCGCATCATGGCGCGCGCGCTCTGCCCGTCGATCGCGGAGCACGTGGCGGCCTATCACCGCGCGAAGGGCGTCAAGCTCGAGCTCGATGCGCATGCCGTCGGACAGGCATCGAATCCGAATCCAGGCCTCAAACTGCAGGACGGGACCGTCATTGAGGCGGACCTCATCGTCATCGGCATTGGCGTGACTCCCAATATGGAACTCGCGCAGGGCGCCGGCATCGAGTGCGACGATGGCATTCTCGTGGACGAGTTCGGCTCGACCAGCGCGCCGGACGTGTATGCCTCCGGCGACGCAGTGCGCTACCCCGACGAATTTTTCGGCCGTCGAATTCGCAGCGAAAATTGGATGCACGCCCAGAACCAATCGCTGGTCGTGGCGAAGAACCTACTGGGCTCGCGAGAACCCTATCGCCAGGTATCCCACATGTGGTCCGATCAATACGACCTCAAAATTCAGGTAGCCGGCGTGGCCGATACGCCGGAGTCCGTGCTGCGAGGCGCTCTCGAGGCCGACAAATTCCTCATGTTGCACCTGGCTGACGGAAAAATCGTCGGAGCGACGAGCATCAACGAACCGCGCGACATGAAATTCGCGCAGCGGCTCATCGAGGCGCGGGTGCCGGTCGAGGCCGAAAAGCTCAAGGATCCCACCTTCAACCTGAAGAAGGCGGCGGCGCGCTGACCAAAGCACGCCGCAGCCGCCGCGGATCCAAACCGGCCACGTCATTACGGGGACTGGCTACGTCATTACGAGGACGATCCGTCCCTTGGCGCGCCGATCCTTGAGTTGTTGCAGCGCTGCGCCGGCACGTTCGAGCGGATAGACTTCCGTAATCTTGGGGCGCAGCAGCCCGTCCCGGAACCAACCCAGCATCTGCTCCATCGCGGTCGCGTTCCGACCAGGCAACCGGGCGCTGTCAGAGGCAGGCTGTATGCCCATCAAAACCGCATTCTTAAACAGCAACGGACCCAATGAGGGTGTCGACACGCCGGCCGCGAAGCCCACCGACAGGTACCGGCCTTCCCATGCCAACGAGCGCAGCGCGGGCTCAGTGTACGTGCCCCCGACGGCATCGTAGACCACGTCGAATCCGGCGGCGCCGGAAACCGAACTCATTTTTCCGAGCGTGACCGGAGAGGGTTTCTTCGCAGACCCGGAGGCGGCCAGCAGCTCCGAGTAAAATCTCTTCTGGCCGACGATATCGAGCGGATCACGCGAGTAAAGAACCGTTCCATCGGCCCCGTGCTCGAGCGCCAACTCGAGCTTTTCTGCGGAGGATGCGGCCCCGATGACCCGGCTGCCGAGCGCCTTACCTATCTGAATGGCCGCGAGACCGGCGCCACTACCGGCACCCAATACCAGCAGGTTCTCTCCAGACTGCAGTCGTGCCCTTTCAACAAGCGCGTATCGCGACGTCGTGGAGGCGATGTAGAACGAGGCGGCTGTCTGGAAATCCATGTCGTCTGGAATCGGATAAACCTCATCTTCGGCAAGAAGCGTCTGTTCCGCGTACGCACCATGCACGCATGTTCCCAACACACGCTGGCCGATCCGGAAGCGACTGATGTCCTGCCCTACCCGTAAGATTTCACCGGCTACTTCCGTTCCGGGGATGATCGGAGGGACGCGCCTCAACTGGGACCTCCCCTCGACGGCCAGCAAGTCCGTGAAGTTGATACCCGCAGCGTGGTTTCTAACCACAACGTCATTGCGTCCCGGAGTTGGTTCCGGGATCTGCTCCACCGACAACATCCCTGGTGGGCCGAATGTCCTGCAAACCACCGCACGCATTGTCGTAGTCGTCATACCAACTCCAACGTCATCGGCGACGTTGCAATGACCCGGCCCTCCCCATCCTTTGCCCACAATGAGAGCTTGGCCTGCTTGTGAGGTCCGTCGATTGATAACTCCACAATCTCCCCGCCACAGCGTAAGGCGCCTGGAAGCAACGGCTTGTGGTAGCGCACGGCGTAGCTTTTTATGTCCGCAATCTCGAGCGGAACGAAATTGGTCACTGCCTGGCACATATAAGCAAACGTAAGCCAGCCGTGTCCCACCACACCCTGGAACCCATGATCCACCATCCACAGATGATCCCAGTGCTGTTGCCCATAGTCATCGGATGCTCCGCAATACTTCACGAAAGCCAGCGTATCCAGCTCCGTGAGCAGCTCCGGAATACTTTGGCCTACGGATAGTTGGTTGAACGATGCGATCTTCACGCCGCATCTCCTCAGTAGTTCACCGACAGCATACGTATGAGCGCGACTCGATGGCCATTCTGATTTACGCAGGTCAGATCCGCAGCCTGAAACAACAACGGTCCGTTTCGGCCCTGCTTGAGAAAAACATCGGCATATCGTGCGGTCGTACTGATGATGTCTCCGGGCCGAACGGGAATGTCATTCTCGCCGATATCGTCGCTATGCAACGCGCGCCTCAGGGGTACATCGAAGTCGAACATCTCGCCTGGAAGAAGCGGTGTAATGAACCTGGAAGCAAATGTCGGGGGAGCAACGATGCCTCCGAACCTCGTGGTTTTTGCGTAAGCTTCATCGAAGTACAGCGGATTGGTCTCGCCGATCGCACGGGCGAACTTGGCGATCGCCCCGGCATCCACATGCTGCACGTCGGGGCCGGACACATGTCCGATCTTCTTCCTCAGCCTGGCAACGTGGAAATCGATATCGCTCGTGTCTGTCATCACATTCATCCGACAACCCAGGTTACCGCCTCGTCCGGGTTCGCTCGACCCGTCCGAAATTGATTGGCCGCATGGCCGGCATCTTCGTAACCAAACGAAATACCGCACACGATTTGGCGATCCTCCCCAAGGTCGAAATACTGCCGCACGAACGGGGAGTAGTGCGCCAGTGCGGCCTGAGGAATCGAGGCGACGCCCAGACTTTGCGCGAGCAAGGCGAAGTTACTGACATAGGCACCACAATCTATGGCCCCATACACGCCCAAGTCCCGATCCGTGGAGATGATCGCCACATGCGGCGCACCAAAGAGCCGGAAATTCTCGAGCGTTTGACGGGCGGCGCCTGCTCGATCCCCACGTGCCACACCCACGCTCTGGTACAGCTGCCATCCAACTTCGCGCCGCCGCTCCTTATAGGCACCGGAATATTGAGGACCCGGGAAATCGAATTGCGCCGGCGCCGAAGCAGGCTGAGCCGTTGCATGATCGAACAATGCTCTGCGAAATCGCTCCGTCCCCGCTCCTTCGGTTATCACAACCTGCCATGGCTGCGAGTTGCACCACGAGGCGGTAAGCTGAGCCAGCGTCACGATTCGATGTATGATCGATCGCGCCACGGGATTCGGCTGAAAGCCTCTGCAACCGAAGCGCTTGCTCAGCAGTTTCGCCACGACGCCGAGGTCCGGCGTGTCAATCATCGACGGAACCAGTGCCTCCTCACGAGTCACAAACGCCTCGCGATGTCATAAGCTTGCGCAATATTGGCGAAGATCGTGCCGCTGTCTTCGGATACGACATCCGATGCATCCCCGACGATATAGGTTTCCAAGCCTCTCGCCTTCGCAAACTCCGCCACCGAACGATTGGATCGTCGTTCGCTCGCGAACACGATCGTATCGATATCCGGCAAGATCTCGTTACCCTTGTCGGTCATCACACACACGCTGTCGTCAGTCCCGATCACGATGTTGCGCACATCCTTGAAACGGCGGACTCTCTTTTCGATGGTGCGCTGGACCAGATACCAGCGGTCATTCGCCGCAAGCTTTTGTGCGAAATGACCATGCGCTTCGGCCACGCAAACTTTGCGGCCGCCTTCCGATAGATAGTCAGCGGCCTGCATGCCGATTTGGTCACCGCCGACCACCAAGATATTCTCGCCCGGTTCGATGTTCCGTTCGAGGAGATCGTCGATCATGAGCATCTTGATATTTTCCGCCTGAGCGACGCCGTCGAGCATATTCTGGGGCACCTGCGGAACACTGCCCGTGGCCACGAATACGACGTCGGGCGCGAGCGTCTCGAGCATGGCGGCATCCACGGTGGTATCGAGGCGGACTTGCACGCCATGTTTGGCTAGTTGCCGCGCATACCACGGCAGCATGTCGCCGATCTCCCGGCGACCCGGAATCATCGCTGCAAGGCGTATCTGCCCGCCGATCCAACTGCGGCTTTCGCAGAGCGTCACCTGATGACCGGAAAAGGCGGTGCGCCGCGCCGCTTCCAGTCCCGCGAGGCCAGCCCCCACCACCAATACCCTTTTTGGATTGTCCTTGCACGATCCTTCGATATCGATGCACACCGACTCGCGCTGCATGCGCGGATTGACCACGCAGCTCACCTGTCCCGGTGATCCGCGTTTGATCGAGCGCATCTCGTGATCTATGCAGCCGCGACATTCGGCCAGGCACAGCCGTATATCGTCCAAATCACCGCGCCTGGATTTGTCGACGATTTCCGAATCCGCGATCATGGCCCGGCCCATGCAGATGATGTCGGCCTTGGCCTGCTCGAGCAGATCGTTCGCCATGGCCGGATTCTTGATCCGGCCGACGGTTGCGACCGGAATGGAGACGACATTCTTGACCGCTTCGGCCAGATCGGCGAAGCAGCCTTGTTTTTCATATAGCGGCGGCACCGTCAGGCGCGTTCCCCCCATCACGCCTGCGGTAATGGAAAGATAGTCGGCGCCGTGGTCTTCCAGGGTCGGCGCTAGGGCGCAGGTGTCGGCAAGGGTCCAGCCGTCCTTCACCATGAAGTCATCGCCGTTGATCTTCACGCCGACGGCCAGCGCGTGCCCGACCGCTGATTTCACGGCGCGCAAAATCTCGAGCAGGAAACGTCCGCGATTTTCCAAGCAGCCGCCGTATTGATCGGTACGCCGGTTGAAATGAGGTGTCAGAAACGCACTGATCAGATAACCGTGACCGGCATGAATCTCGACAAAATCGAAGCCGGCTGCCTGACAGCGGCGCGCCGCAGCGGCAAAATCGCTCACCACTTGTCCGATCTCGTCGACGGTGAGCGTCTTGACGACCGGGGTCGCGCGCGAGTCGAACACGGCGGCGGCCATGGCCGGCACACCGGACGGCGACAGCTGCACCCGATCGCCGGTCTGCACGCCGCCGTCGAAGAGCTGAATACCGAACTTCGTGTCGTACTGATGGACCGCGTCGACCAGTTTCTTGAGGGACGGAATGCGTCGGTCGTGATCGAGCGCCAGCGGCATCTTGCGCGGTGCGGATGCCGGGACTACCGCTGAAGCGCCGATCGCCATCAGGCCTGGGCGGGTTTTGGCGCGCTCAACATAGTAGGCAATCATTTCAGGCGTCGCCTGCGCATCGCCATCGAGCATCATGCCGGCCGACATGCCGGGCATCATGATCCTGTTTTGAATTTGCATCCGGCCGATCGTCATCGGCGTGAACAATCGTGCGAGATGACTCACGCTGGCATCCGGTTATAGGCAGTTCTGTACACTAGCATATGGTACGACAGTGGGCAACAAAACAACCGGCGCGGCCGTCCAGCTTCGCGGACAGCGCCCGATTGGAACGGCCTATGGGTGGCGCCGGACAGTGACGAGTGGTACGCTAGCGCAATGTTTCCTTGACGCGAGACGGTGCCATGGCAATGCTGCAATCGGTCGAAGGGCTGGGTTACGGGAGAAAGATTTTCTCCGACGGCCATGATGACTTTCGGTCCACGGCGCGCCGCTTCTTCAAGCGGGAAATCGAGCCCTATGTGAAAGAATGGCAACAGGACGTGTTCTTCCCCGCCGACGTGTTCAGGAAAGCCGGTCAGGCGGGTCTTTTGTGTGCGGGCATTCCCGAGGCGTACGGTGGAGGCGGAGGCGATTTCCTGCACCATGCCATACTGTACGAAGAGCACGGATTTTCTCCTGCCGGTGCCGCCATGGAGGCCGGCGTCACCACGGACACGGCGGCGTACGCCGTTTATCACGCCGGCACTGAAGCGCAAAAGCATGAATGGCTGCCTCAGTTCGCGTCGGGCGAGGTGATTTCGGAAGTCGGCGTCACCGAGCCGCATAGCGGCAGCGATCCGCGCAGCATGAAGACCTATGCGAAGCGATCCGGCGGCGACTACATCATCAACGGTCAGAAGATGTGGATGACCAACGGCCCGATCATGACCATGTTAGTCGTTGCCGCGCGTACCGGCGAACGCCCCGACGGCCGCGGTCAAGTTTCGATGTTCATCGTCCCGATCAAGGGCACCAAGGGCGTCACCGTGTCCAAGCCCCTTGAACTCATGCTGAAGAGTGCGGGAGGGGTCTCTCAGGTCTTTTTCGAGGATGTACGCGTGCCCGCGTCAAGCATTCTCGGCGGCGAAGAGGGCCGCGGGATGAGCGCCGCGCTCGACACGATCACCACCGCGCGCCTCGCCATGAGCGCCCGCATCGTCGCAACTTGCGAGTTGGCCTTTTTGATGACGGTCGATTTCGTGAAGAACCGGGACGCGTTCGGCCAGAAGGTGTTCGATTTCCAGAATACGCAATTCAAGCTCGCGTCCGTGAAGACGGAGCTTGCCGTCGCGCGCATTTATCTGGACGAACTTCTCGCGCGCAACGTCGAGGGCAAAGTAGACCCGGTTGAGGCGTCGATGGCCAAGCTGTGGATCTCGGAGATGGAGGGACGCGTCCTCGACGAGCTGCTGCAGCTTCACGGCGGAGCCGGATTCTCCGACGACTACCCGATTTCGAAGATGTATGCGTTCGCGCGGGTTCACCGGATCTATCTCGGCACCTCCGAGATTCAGCGCCTCACCATTGCGCGGACGATTTGATCCAGGCGCCCTCAATCGGATTGCCCCTGCCTCCGCCGGAGGGTACGACCATGCTGCCGGCGGGCACCTTCGCGGGTAAAGTGGTCGCCGTCACCGGAGGCGGCACGGGTCTCGGCAAGGCGTTCGGCCTCGAGTTCGCGCGCTTGGGCGCCACGGTGGCGATATTGAGCCGCAACGAGGAGCATCGGCAAAGAGGAGTGCGCGCGATCGAGTCGGTCGGCGGCAAGGCGATACAAGCGCCGCTCGATGTGCGCGACGCCCCCGCGGTCGCCGCCGCCTTCGATGCAATCGAGAGCATGGCGGGTCCGGTCGATATTCTTCTCAACAATGCGGCGGGAAATTTTCCCGTTCCTGCCGAGGATTTGACTCCGAACGGGTTTCGCACCGTGGTCGAGATCGATCTTCAAGGGACGTTCAATTGCTCGCGGGAAATGGCGAGGCGCGCCATCGCGGCGGGGCGTACGGGCGCCATTCTCAACATCGGGTCTCCAACCTACCACGGCGGAGGCCCCGGCCTCGCGCACGTGGCCGCGGCCAAAGCGGGCGTGCACAACCTGACTTATTCTTTGGCGGTCGAATGGGCGCCCTATGGAATTCGGATCAACGCCCTGGTTCCGGGTTTTTTCCCGCACGAGGATTTGCCGAAGGACGTCCTCGCCGCCAACGTGGGCGACTCCGGCGGCGGCAATACGCCGGCGCTGAGGCTGGGGATGCCCCATGAACTGGCTTGGGCCGCCACCTACCTGTGCTCGCCTTTCGCCTCCATGGTGACCGGCTCGATTTTCGTGGTCGACGGCGCGATGTCGCTGGCGCACGGCCCGCGTCCCGCAGCGTTCACTCCAGTCCGTGAACAGCTGGGGCGTGGTCCTTTCAAGGCGGCGACCTCAAGAACGCCGCCTTGAGATAAAGTATCGGCTTCCAACCGGGGGAATGAATCTGACATGCCGGCTTCGCGCCCAACGGGCCAAGCGGAGGACGCCTCCCTGCCCTCGCCGGGGTCGGTACAGGGACTCAAGGTCATCGACTTTGGGCTCGGTCTGACCGCCGCGCTGATTGCGAAGCAATTCGCGGAGCTCGGCGCCCGGGTCTCGCGGATCGAACCCGCAGGCGGAGATCCGTTTTACGACCTTTACCCGGCTTACCATCATTGGCGCCGGCGCGAGCTTCGAGAATCGGCGGATCGGACCGAATCGGTTCTCGAGAATGCCGACCTGTGCATCGTCGGGGGCGAGGACTTTCCCGGCATTACGCACGAGCAAAATCCGGAATCGCTTTCCCGCCGGTACCAGCGGCTGATCGTTTTACGGATCCTCAGCTATCCGGACGACGCGGCCCGCCGGCGTCCCGCCGTCGACCTGCTGGTGCAAGCGCGCACCGGCATGGTGTATGAGCAATTCTCGGGAAGACCCATCCCGGCATCGATCCCACTGACCGGATACGGCGCGGCCTTGCAGGGATTGATCGGCAGTTGGGTGGCGCTGATCGAGCGGGAGCGCAGCGGGCTCGGACAGATTGTCACCGTATCGCTCGCTGCGGGCGCGGCAATGTTTTGGGGACCTTTCTGGATGAAGGCCGAGAAGGCCGACACAGGATTCGCGGGCATCACGCCGCGCGACGTGCGCCACCTCATCTTGCGCTGCGCCGGCGATGAATTCGTGCACTTGACGTTCGGCGTGCCGGGCGCTCTCGCCAAGGCTTACAGGGCGCTCGGCATCACCGATCCCGTCGACCCCGCCGACCGCGGCATGCCCGACCCCGTGCGCGGAGCCGCGAACTTCTACGGAAATATCGACTTGTTGAATTCGTTCGCTCATCGGCACACCCGCCCCAATCTGATCCGCGCGCTGCGCGAGGCCGGAGTTCCGGCGGAAGCGGTACTCGCGCCGGGCGATTGTTGGAGCGATGAGCAAACCCGCATCAATGGGATCATCGAGCAGGACGAAACCGGCTGGAGCGGGGTTGGCAGTCCACTGCGGTTCGTCGAATCGGCAAAGAATGCCGCGCATTCGCCGAAGGTGAGCGATCCGTCGCCCCCCCCGCTCGCCGGCATCCGCGTGATCGACTTCGGCGTCTTCGTGGCGGGTCCTTATGCGTCGAAGCTGCTTGCCGATTACGGTGCCGACGTCATCCAGGTAGAGCCGCCGACGGGCCGCTCGACGTTGAGCGGCGAACGAACCATCATCAGCGCAATTCACGGCAAGCGCAGCATTTGCATCGACGCCAAATCCGCGGCCGGGCGCGCCCTCGTCGCGTCGCTGTGCAAAGACGCGGACGTCGTGTCGCACAACTTCAGACCCGGCGTAGCCGATCGGTTGGGCCTCGATCGGCGCTCGTTGCGTGCCCTCAATCCCGCGGTGTTGATCTTGGAGACCACCGCGTATGGCGCGACCGGCCCCAAATCCCTTGCGCCGGGCTTCGACATGGTCATGCAGGCGCATTGCGGCTTGGAGCATCGCGCGGGTGGAACGGGCAATCCCCCGCTTTGCTGCCGCGCGCCGCTGGTCGACTTCGCAACCGGTGCAATCGGCGCCATCGGATTGCTGGTCGGCCTCTGGGAAAGGCTCAAGAGCGGCCGAGCGACCGCCGTCGAGACCAATCTCCTGAGTGTCGGGACCCACATGTTGTCCGAGATCGTGCGCGCACCCGATGGCACCTTGCATGGGGCACTCTCATTGGACCGCACGCAAACCGGGTTCAGTCCGGCCGAGAGCTTGTATCAAACAGCGGACGGTTGGATTGCCATTGCGGCAAGATCGGATTCCACCGCCGCCGCACTGTCGCAGGTGTTGGAGATGCAGTTGCCCGCTCGGCGCACGGCTTGGGGCGACGTCGAGCGGGCGCAAATCGCTTCGCACATCGCTTCATGGGGGTCGCAACGCCTGCTCGGCAAGCTGGAGGCCGCGGGCATCTGGGCGGAAGCATGCGCCTGCGATGCGTGGGAATCCGGATTGGAACGCGGCATCGTGCGTACCATGAACGATGAACGATACGGCGAGGTCGTTCATTGCATCGGACCCCTGGTTCAGTTCTCGCGAAGCAAAACGGTTCGCGCGACTCGCCTCACCTTCGAGCCTGGACAGGACACGGGGGCAATACTTGCGGAGCACGGTGTATCCGCCGCCACGTGAGGGCGCTGCCGCCCGAACCGGCGGGGACTGGACGCCCAAAGCCGGAAGGTTCAATATTAGAACATTAGCGTTTAGTATGCGCGCACATCAATTTGGACTCGGCCACGCGGAGACTCCATGAAAGAATTCAATTTGCTGATCAACGGCCGCCCGACCCCGGGCGCCCTTACGATGAATGTCATCAACCCGGCAACGGGCGAGGCCTTTGCAGTCAGCCCGCGCGCAGATGCCAAGCAGCTGGACGCGGCGGTGCAGGCGGCGAAAACCGCTTTCCCTGCCTGGTCGAGGCTCAACGTAGCCGTTCGCCGGGCGAAAATCATGGCCATTGCCGACGGGGTCGAGGGCCGACTCGACGAACTGGCGCGTCTTCTTACGGCCGAGCAGGGTAAACCGCTGCGGGACGCAATGGGAGAGATTGGCGGCGCTGCAGCAATCCTGAGGGTGCTGGCGTCGTTGGAACTCCCCGACAAGGTGCTGCTGGACGATGCGAAAGAGAAGATCATCGAACATCGGACCCCTCTCGGCGTCGTGGCCGCCATCACCCCCTGGAACTTTCCAATGTCCATTTTGGTGATCAAAGTGGCGCCCGCACTGCTGGCGGGAAACACGGTGGTGGCCAAACCCGCGCCGACGACGCCGCTGACGACTTTGCGTTTTGCGGAGATCTGCAATGAACACCTCCCGCCGGGGGTATTCAACGTAATCACGGACCAAAACGACTTGGGCGCTCTGCTGACCAGGCATCCGGACGTTGCCAAGGTTTCGTTCACCGGTTCGACGGCAACCGGCAAGAAGGTCATGGAAAGCGCCGCCGGCTCGCTGAAGCGCGTAACGCTCGAACTCGGCGGCAACGATGCGGCGATCGTCCTGGACGATGTGGATCCGAAAATCATCGCGCCGAAGCTGTTCGCGGGCGCCATGCAGAATTCGGGTCAGGTGTGCCTTGCGATCAAGCGTATCTATGTGCACGAGTCTCAATACGAGTCGATATGCGGCGAACTTGCCGAACTCGCCGATGCGGCCGTGGTCGGGAATGGGATGCACGATGATACTCAATACGGACCGCTGCAGAACAAAAGCCAGTTCGAGAAAGTCGGCGCGCTAATGGAGCAAACTCACGGCGACGGGCGGTTCATCGCCGGCGGCCGCGTGACCGACGGACCGGGCTATTTTATCCGACCGTCGATCGTACGGGACATTTCCGACGGCGCGAGACTGGTTCGGGAGGAACAGTTCGGGCCCGTGGTCCCCGTGCTGCGATATAGAGGGATCGATGAGGCGGTCGCGAGAGCCAACGACACGACGTACGGCCTCGGCGGTACGGTCTGGTCAGCCGATCCGGAGCGCGCGTTGGAGGTCGCCATGAAGGTCGACTCCGGCATCATGTGGGTAAACCAGCATATGAACTTTCACATGGACGTTCCGGCCGGAGGTGCCAAGCAGTCCGGTATTGGCGCCGAGCTTGGTCTGGAAGGGCTCGCAGAGTTCAGCCAGAGCCATATCGTTTACGTGGCCAAATAGGACTCGAGCTCCGCGATCAGGACTCGAGCTGCGCGATTTGCCGCTCACGATGCGGGTGGATCCACCTGCCCGGCAATTCGTTGCGCTTGGCGCAAATGCGGAATATCCAGCATTTGCCCATCCAAGGCCAGCGTGCCGACGCCCGGATTTGCTTCGAACAGCGCGATGATGCGCCGCGCCTGCGCCACTTCTTCCGCACTCGGCGTGAAGCACTCGTTGATCACGGCGACCTGATCGGGATGGATCGCCACTTTTCCGCTGAAGCCGTCGCGGCGTGCGAGGGCACAGGCGGCCCGCAAACCCGCCGTGTCGCGAAAGTCCGCGAACAGCGTGTCGATCGCCGGCACGCCGGCCGCATGGGCGCCGAACAGACACAGCGATCGAGCAAGCTGGTACGGGTGCGTCCAGCCGCCGTCGTCCTGCTTGTTCGTCATCGCGCCGACCGCCGTGCTTAGATCCTCGGCGCCCCAAGTAAGTCCCGCAAGCCGGATTCCACAGCGAGCGAATCCGCCGATGGAGAATATGGCCTGCGGCGTTTCCGTGGCGACCGGCAATATTTTCGTAGCGCCGGGCTCCAGGCGATGCTGCGCCTCGAATGCGTCCAAATAGTGGGATAAGCGGATGAGGTCGTCGGGCGAGCGGGTCTTCGGCTGAATGATGCCGTCGGGACGTGCGCTCATCACCGCCGCAAGGTCCGTCATTGCCTCCGGCAAATCCACGGGATTGATGCGCACCCAGAGTTGGGTCGCACCGCGCCCGGTGGCATTCGCCATGTGCGCCCTGACCCTCTCGCGCGCGACCTGCTTTTGCGAAGGCGCGACGGAGTCCTCCAAATCGAGAATGAGCACGTCGGCCTTCGCGCCCGCGCTCTTGGCAAGCTTGCGCTCGCTGTCCCCCGGCACGAACAACAGCGAACGCAGTCTCATTGCTTCGGCCAAGGCGCTCTCCGACTAGTGCGCGAGCAGACCGAGTATCGAAATCGCGGCAACGCCGCTGTACGGCACGCCGCCGAGATTGTGGCTCAAGCCACACGTCGGGTTCTTTAATTGGCGCCGGTCCGCACGACCCAGCAGCTGCAAATAGTTCTCATAGGCCATCCTGAGGCCGGAGGCGCCTATCGGATGACCGAAGCACTTCAGTCCGCCGTCGATCTGACAAGGGACCCCGCCGTCGGCGTCGAAGAATCCATCCATGACATCCCTCACCGCTCCGCCATCTTCGGAAACTCCAAGATCCTCCATCGTGACGAGTTCGGTGATCGAGAAGCAATCGTGAACTTCCATCATGCTGAGTTCCTTGCGCGGATTCTTGATACCCGCCTCTTCGTACGCTTTCTTGGCGGCGATGCGCGTATTGCGCACGTAGCTGCCGTCCCAGCCGGCGGTGCCGGTATCGCGCCCCGAGCTCAAGGACAGCTGCAGCGCCTTGATGGTCACCAGATCCCTTTTACCCAGACCACGTGCTATGTCAGGCGTCGTGACGATGGCACAGGCAGACCCATCGCTCACACCGCAGCAATCGAACAAGCCCAGCGGGTCCGCAATCAACGGTGCATTGAGGATGGTGTCAATATCCACTTCTTTCTGGAGATGTGCCTTGGGATTCTTCGCTCCGTTCTGATGGCTTTTCCAGGAAACGCGGCCAATCGCGCGCTTCAGTTCATCTCGCGACACGCCATAGCGTGCCCGATATCCGGCGGCTAATTGTGCAAATCCCGCGGGCGCAGAACTGTAGGGCATGACGAGATCATTGAGCGTACCCTTGGTCTGCACCGGCAGTCCGCCGTAGCCGGTGTCCTTGAGCTTTTCGGCGCCGATCGCCAGCGCAATGTCCACGGCACCCGCGGCGACCGCATACACGGCGCCGCGCAGCGCCTCGGTACCGGTTGCGCACATGTTCTCCACCCGGGTCACGGGGATGCCCTCGAGACGCAGCGCCGTCGACAGGGGAATTGCGGAGTTGCCGACATTGGCCTTATCCAAGGCGGACCCAAACCAGGCTGCCTCGATTTGCCGCTTTTCGATGCCGGCGTCCTGCAATGCCTCCTGAAAGGCTTCGGATACCAGATGTTCGGTGCCGCAATTCCAACGCTCACCGAATTTCGAGCAGCCCATGCCGAGGATTACGACCTTGTCCTTGATTCCGGTTGCCACTGATCTCTCCTCGCCTAGATGGGGGCGGCCTTCCAAAAATACCGGTTGAAATGCCGCCGGCCGTCCTTTTCCTTGATCCGAAACACCATGCGCAGCGCGGACCCGACGTCGAGTTTTGCGGGATCGACGTCCACCATCTCCATCAGCACACGCGCGCCGTTGTCGAATTGAACCAGCCCCACGTAGAGGGGCGGTGCGGGGTAGAACATGAGCCAGTCGGCCGTGAAGGTGGCTACTTTCGCAAGTTCATCCGCGAGCGGATATGGCGTCAGCGCCTTGATCGAGCCGCAATTGACGCAGGCCACGAGAGGCGGAAACTGAATCGCGCCGCAATCGCTGCATCGACCGCCTATGAAACTGATGACCTGATCCTGTGCACGGTACAATTGGGTCAACGCGGTCTTGGCATCCGTCTCCGACCGCATGCCCCAGTCCAGATCGATCTCGCCCGTGAATGACAGCAGCTTCGTATAATTCTTGTCCGTAACGCCACGCGCCAGCGCCGCGCTCACGCTGGAGGCCGGCTTGTAGCCTCGAATTGCTTCGGTGGTCTCGAACAACAGGGCGTCGCATCCGCCGCCAAATCCGATGACGAGTATTTTTTGCCCCGGTGCCGCTCTTTCGAGAGCCACCGCCAGCATCATCAGCCCGTGGGCTGCCCCGGTGTCGCCGCACTTCGATGCCAAATTATCGACGACCGCCTCGGGTTTGATTTTCAGGCGCTTCGCCACGGCCGCGGCCGCGCCGGGAATGGTGGCCGGCATGCATAGATAGTCGATGGAATCCGCGCTGACGCCATTCTCCGAAAACAGCCGTTCGACCGATTCCGGAATGATCTTCAAATGCCCCTCATCGCGAACCCAGCGCTCCTCCCAGTGATAATCGTATTTCTCGCCTTCCGCGCGAAAGTGATCGGCAAACGAACTGGCGCTCGAAGCGCTCCCCACGAATCTTGCGACAGTCTCACCGGTTCCGAGCCGCAACGCCAGCGCTCCGCACCCATATTGCATCTCCTGCGCGCTACCCGGCTTTGCCCGGCGATCGTCCGCTGCGACGATTACCACATCGGAGTCCTCCTGCGATCGAAGCGCACGGATCAGCGCGGAGACACCGGCACGTAACGATCCGCCGGTATCCAGCGTGGCCGTGCTCGAAGACAGCCCGGACGCATTGACGATGACGCTTGCATTCGGCAGGTCCGCAAACGGCGGCGTGGTCGACGCGAAGATCAACGATCCGATGCGCTGTTTCGAACCGGAAGCCAGACAGGCGCGCGTCGCCTCGACGCCCATCGTGATCGAGTCCTCGTCCCAGTTGCAGAATGAACGCTCGCCCTTGCCGGCCGCCTTCAACGAGGGCAGCGACCAGGCGTGCGCCGCGGCGATCGAGGCGCGGTCCATCCGCAACCGCGGAATGCATGCGCCATAGGACTTGATTCCGATCTCTGGCATTTGTCGAGACTCCGACTACCGTCTGCTATTGATTCATATAGTATGCTACATTACGATCTTGATGCAAACCAAAGCCGGCGCCCATGCGGCCGACCGCGCAAGGAACCTCAGAGAGTGCGCGCGATGGTATATTTCATGATCTCGGAGGTTCCGCCGTAGATTCGATGAATGCGCGCGGCGGTGTACAGCTTGGAGATTGGATACTCATCCATGTAGCCGGCGCCGCCGTGCAGCTGCACGCAGCGGTCCATGACCCGGCCCTCGAGCTCCGTGAGCCAGAGCTTCGCCATCGCCGACCGACTGTTGTCGAGCTCACCGCGCAGCACTCGGGCGACGCAGTCATCGTAGAAAGCCCGGCCGTAGGCGATCTCCGTATGCATCTCCGCCAGAACGAACTGCGAGTTCTGGAAATCGAAAACCCGCTGACCGAAAGCCTTGCGGTCCTTGACGAAGGCGAGCGTAAGGGAGAAGCCGAGCTCCGCAGCGCCCAAAGCGCGCGCGGCGATCGTCAGCCGCTCCTTCGGCAGTTCCTTCATCAGCACCGCGAATCCACCTCCCGGCGCCCCAAGGATGCTCGACGCCGGAACCCTCAAATCCTTGAAGAAAAGCTCGGCCGTGTCGCCCGCCTTCATGCCCATCTTGTGGAGGTTCCGGCCCCGGACGTACCCGTCCCGCGTGCTCTCGACGAGGAATAGGCTGATGCCCTTGGAGCCCGCACTCGGATCCGTCTTGGCCGCGACCAGCGCGAGATCCGCGTTTATGCCCCCGGATATATAGATCTTCGACCCGTTGATGATGTAGTCATCGCCGTCGCGAACCGCAGTCGTCTTGATCGCCTGTAGATCGCTTCCGCAATGCGGCTCCGTCATGGCGACGGTGAGAATGATCTCGCCCGAACAGATCTTCGGCAGGTAGTGCCGCCGCTGTTGTTCCGTACCGAAATTGAGGATGTGAAAGGCCGGAAGGCCCGATTCGAGAGCCACACCGGCGCTCGCGCCGGCCGCGCAGCGGCCGAGTTCCTCCGAGACGATGAGTTGGTGGACGAAGTCGCCACCGGGCCCGCCGTATTCCTCCGGCATCCCCGGAGAAATCAGGCCAATTTGCCCGGCATGGCGCCAGAAGCTGCGCGCGATGATGCCGTCCCGCTCCCAGGCTTCGATGTTCGGCGTGAGTTCGTTCTCTAAAAAACGCCGAAGCGTCTCTCGAAACGCCTCGTGCTCCGGCCGATAGACGGAAGAAGTCAGAGGTTCCATATGCGATTCTCCGGTGCGGCGTTCGCAGGCCGTCGAGGGCCCGTCAGTCCTCGCGAACCTCGACAAATACTGCGCCTTCGCGCAGCGTGACGGGATAAGTTTTGAGGGGAGCCGGGCACGGGAGTCCAAGCACGGCACCTGTGCGAATGTCGTACTTTCCGTTGTGCCACGTGCATTGGATGACGTGTCCTTCGAGGGTACCCTCTTCGCCGAGTGAGGCATGCATGTGCGTACACGTGTCATCCGTGACGAAGAACTCGCCGTCGACGTGATAGACGGCAAGCGCACCGAGACCTGGGATCCGCACCTGTGTGTGGGACTCGGGCTCCACTTCCGAAGTACTGCAAACCCTGACGGCCTTCATGCCCATTGCCCACTCCCGAGGCGCGACACTTCGCCTCCGATGCTCAGACTGGCTGCGACGCCCCGCGCGCTTGCCGCTGCTGCGCGAGTTCGAGTCTCGCGATGAGGTCCCGATGCACCTCATCCGCTCCCTCGCCGATCCTCACGGTGCGCTGATAAGCATACATCTCGGCAAGAGGACGCTCATGCGACACCCCGATGCCTCCGAGGAACTGGATCGCCCGATCGAGCACTGCGAGAGCCATGTTCGGCGCCAGAACCTTGCACTGCGCGACCTCCGAACGGGCGGCCTTCATCCCGTGCTTTTGGATGAGCCACGCAGTGCGCATGATGCAGGCGCGGAATTGATTGATCTCCATTCGCGATCGGGCGACGGCATCCGCGAACACCTGTCGTTCCGCAAGCTTCTGGCCGGAAATCACCCGCTCGTCTCCCCATTTGCACATCTCGTAAAGGCCGCGCTCGGCCGCGCCCAAGGATCCCATGCCGAGGGCAACGCGGCCCACGCCGATGCCGCTTTGCATCAGCGTGAAGCCCTCGCCTTCACGGCCGAGAAGATTCTCCGCCGGCACCCGAACATTCTCGAATCGCAGGCGCGCATGGCCGTACGGCGCGTGATCGTAGCCGAAGATCGTGTCGTGCCCCTCGACGGTCAGACCCTTGGCGTGCCGCGGAACGATGATGATCGAGTGCCTGGCGTGCCGCGGCGCCGCGGAATCGGTTCGGGCGAGCACCAGCGTGATCTCGCACTCCTGCTGCATGCTGCCGGTTGCCCAGGACTTGCGTCCGTTCAGTACGAACTCGCCGCCCTCGCGGCGCGCCTCGAATTTGAGCTCCGTGGGGTCGGAGCCGGGAACATCCGGCTCGGTGATGCTGATGGCGGCGCGAATGGTGCCATCGAGCAGACGGGGCAGGTACTGCTCACGCGCCGTCGGCGTGGCGTGCTGATGAATGAGCTGGGCGTACCAAATCGTTCCGGTATAGCAATTGAAAGTCTCGGCCCCGATCGGTGACGTACTCATCGCCTCCGCGAGCGGCGCGTATTCGAGGAGTGAGAGACCGTGGCCGCCGACCTCCTTCGGCAGCGGAAAGATCCACAGTCCCTGCGTCTTCGCCTTGGCCCGAAGCTCGCGCAGCACCGGCTGCCAGGTCCAGCGGTTCGCGGCCGCATGTTCCTGCTCGTAGTACAGCTTCTCGGCTGGATAGACTTCCTGCTGCATGAAGCGGCGTACGCGCTCTGTGAGCGCGTTGACATGTTCGGATTGCTCAAAGTCCACGCTGGTCTCTCTCAGATGCGGAAAAAACGGCCGCCCTCGATGGGCGGTGAAATTCGTGCTCTAGTATACGATCTTGATGCTCACGATTCAAGCTCGAGGAACCAATCGAGCCCGACCCCGGGAATGGAGCGCCGACCCTGATTTCAAGGTAAAACCAAGCCAGAGTGAGCTTCGAGGGACAAGCAAAATATGGTCGAATTCTTACTAATCTTCTTAACAGTATGCTACCATTTGTTGTACAAGTGGACGACGAGAGGATCGTAGATTGGCGAAAGAAGATCACCCGCTCAGGCTCGGATTCCTGATTCATGATGTATCGCGGCTGCGTCGCACCGTGGTGGACAAGGCCCTACGACCGATGGGCGTAACCCGCTCCCAGTGGTGGGTGCTCGCCAATCTGTCCCGGCACAATGGCGATGGGATGATGCAGACCGAGCTCGCCAAGGTGATGGACGTCGGCAAGGTCACGCTCGGCGGACTGATCGACCGTCTCGAGGCGACCGGCCTGTTGAAGCGCGTGGCCGATCCTTCAGATCGGCGCGCCAAACGGGTGGTCATGACGCCGCGGGGCACGAAGCTGCTGGCGGACATCCAGGGAATCGGGGCTCAGGTGAATGCCCAAATCATGAATGGGATTTCCCGCAATGACATTGCCCGGACCGAGACGGTGCTTTACAAGATGAAGCAACAGCTCATCAGCATGGATGCCGTCCCCGGAGGCACCAACTCCAATGCCGGCGAGGACGACGAGGGTGAGGACGAGGACTGACCGCTCGCGACCAGCCCGCCGGGTGCATCAGAGCAGGAGCGACACCTTGCCCTGGGGGACGAGTCCATCGAGGTCGAGTACGGTGCGTTTCAGATCGATGAGAAAGCTGTCCGAGTGCCGTGACAGCAGGTAGCGGTGCCAGCCCATGTATGTGGCGGTGATCCCCCGCTTGGTGCGGAACGTTACGAAATTCGAGTTGACCTCGATCTGCGCCTCCGTGTCGCGGAGGATCCGCACATTGCTGTAGATATGTCGGACTCTCGAATGGGGATACTCCGCATGGGCCTGAGGCTTCTGCAGGCGAATGACGCGCTGCTCGAGGCGCTCCCGGTCGTCCGCCACGAGGAACAGCGATTCGGCCGACGACAGCGTTCCCGCTTCCGGGTCACCCGTCGGAGCAACCTCATACCGCGCGTTCGGCGAAAACAGGGCGAGCCAATCCTTCAGCTTCCAGTCATCGAGCAGCGCCGCTTCCCGATAGAGAAAATCCTCCACGGTCAACCGTAACAGCAGCGCCGCGCTCATCCTCGCGACTCCGGTGCACTCATTATCTCGTTCCAGCGGAACCAGTACGCGCGCATCTGCAGCTCGTTATCGTAGTGCTCGTCGTAGTCGCGCAGCGTGTTCTCCTCGGGCCGGAATCCCTTCGAAATATCGTTCCATTCCACTTCCGCGTTCTCGAAGCCTCGCTGACAAAGCTCCAGCATCTCGACATCGTCCGGCGTTGCGAAGCCTCCCGGCCCAAGAAACGACAGGGCACCCTCGTTACGGATGCGGCGCAGCACCGGCCCTTCATCCTTCGGGCCGATCGACCAGGCTCGAATGATCATCCGGTTGTGGGCGGTCGGCGTCACCGTGCGCAGCAGCACGGTCTGCTGGTCGTTGATGATGGAATTCGGGAAGATGACCATATTTCTGTTGGTCACCGAGATCCTATCCGCCTTCGCCTTACCGAGGCGGCTCTCGAGCTCCTTTTTCTTCGCTTCGATCTCCAGACGCGCCTCCTCGCCCCACACCGGCAGCCACTGGGCCACCGGCCGTCCGGTCGGAATCTCGAGCTCGAAGCAGGCGTGGCCATTGCCGAGGCTCTTCGCGACGCCGCGGATATTCATCTCCGAGACTGGAATGCCCCGCACCATCGTGCGCATGTAGTCGACGAAACTCGAATGGGTGATGTCGAGGTGATAGCCGTCGTAGCTGTTCTCGCAGATGAGTTTGTAGTTCGCCTTGATTTCATACTCGTGGCAACCGCGAACGACCTCCATGCCGACACCGGACTGATCCGCGATCGCATCGAGCATCGGACCGGCGTCTTGCAGATAATCATCGAGCGAGATCGCGTTTGGGTCGAAATTGACGAAATAAAAGCCCCCCCGTTTGTCGAGTCGCGCCACGCGCGTCAGATCGTAGAAACCGCCCTCGTTGAACCGCTCTCCGTAGCCGAAAGTCGAGTGCTGGTTGAAAAGCTCGCCTGAACTCTTATAGGCCCAGCCGTGATAGGGGCAGACGAAGCGCGTGCGGTTGCCGCGCGGCTCGCGGCATATCGCCGCTCCGCGGTGCCGGCAGGAATTGAAGAACGCGTTGACCTTGCCGTCGACGTCCCGATTGAAGATCAGTTCCCGGTCCACCACTTGACGGACCACGAAGTCGCCTTTGTTGGGCACCTCGGACTCATGTGCGAGGACGATCCACGACCGGTGCAGGATGCGGCGACGCTCCTCTTCGAAGATCTCCGGGCTCGTGTAGGCGGAGCGGTGCACGAGAAATCGGCCGCGCTCCCGGTCGACCCACAGGTAGCGGGACCGGGACGATAGCGGAGTCTGGACGATAGCAGCCATGGTGCGCTCCTGATAGGTCGGCCCTAATGGTCCGGTAGTTCGCTAGTGTACGAAAGGATGTTCGTAGAAGCAAGATAAACCCGAGGGTGAGCGGCGCGTCTCACAGCACACCACGGCCTGCCAGGCCGTGCGCTGCGCCCGCGGGAGCCTCGAATCCGTACGGTGCGTATCGACCGTTGAGGAACAGCTCGGTGTTGTGTTTCCCGCGTAGCTTGCGCCCATCGGGGCAGGTGATCGCGACCCAGCCGTAGTGCTCGACGCCATAGACGCTACGGGCCTCATTCTCGCCGTACATCGTGTGCCGGGCGGGTTGCGTCGAGAAATCGAACTCGTCCCACTCCATGTACGGATCCTGCGGCCCATGGTAGGTGTGAATGTTGCCGCCGTCCTTCCAGCTCCCGAGGTGATAGCCGACCGGTACGATCACATGGGGCGGGGCGGTAACTTCGAAGGAGAAGTGCCATTGCCCGCCGTCGGCGTCCACGACCTCGAGCGTGCCCTCCGACACCGATCGCGTTCCGGACACGAATTTCAGCTTGTGGGTCGCGGAGGCGAGAATCATCCTTCGGGACCAGCCCCAATCGATCACACCCTCGAACGGCGTTCCGAAGGCATCGTTCATGACGATTTGTCGGCCGTCCTCGTCCTCGTGAAGATGAAAGTAGCCGCTGAACTCATCCGTCGCGAAGAAAAAGGAGAACCGTAGCGCCCGCCGCGCCGCGGGAATCTCGGCGGGGGGCAGCCAGCGCGTGTGTCCCCCAAGCGGTGGACGGCCCTCGTAGATGCCCCACGAGTGGTCACGGATCCCGAGCCAATCCGCAGCGTCCAGTGTAATACGCTGGCCATCGATCTCGGCCCAGCCTTCGACGCGCCCCACCTGGTTGTAGCGGCTTTGGTCGGTCGTCCGACGGCCGCGGTTGGTCGCGAGGTGATGCGACGACAAGTGTGCCGGCGCTTCCGCGAGCCAGCGCAGATCCCATTGGATTCCCGACGGATTCTTCCCAAGAACCAAGTGCATCTCTTCCATCGGCCGCGTGAATTCGAGCCGAAACGGTCCTACGGCCGTATCGATCTCACGGCGCCATTCGCGGCTGAACCGCAGCGTGCGAGTGACGCCGCCACGGTTGAAGCCCGCATGGCCGCCGATGACGTCGGCATTCGGAGTGATGCGGAACCCTGTCAACAGGTAAATGCCGAGCCGCGGGCTTGCGGCGCCCCACATATATCCCTCGTCGAAGCTGAAATCGGTGCTCGGGGTATGCGAGACGGGGTACGGGCTCTGATGCACGGGATAGTCGTCGTACTTCGAGAGTGGATACGGCTCGTGCGTCATGCAGAGATCCTCCGATGCGATAGGGTCAGATTATGCGGTTAGAAAGGGGGGCTCAAAAATACCGGGACGAACATCCGGCGTTCGCGATCGAGCCGCCGCTGGAGATAGTCTACGAGCGTTTGGTGGATCTGCGGCGGTGTATCGATGGTCCGCAGGCGGTCGCGCGCCGCGATAATCATCTCGACCGCACCTTGATAGGTTTCATTCACGGCGTCGGCTGCGATGACATCGAGCGGATCCACTGAGTGCGCGCTGAGAGCTGCCGCGGCGGCGGCGGCGAGTTCGGTTTCCCCGAGCTGGCTCAGCCTGTCGCCGACGAGCGTTAGAATTCGGCGCACGTCGTCGTTGTCCGCGGCGAGGATGCCCGCTTCGAGCGGCACCCGCAGTGCGAGATGGCGCAGCAACTGCATGGCGCTGCGCAGCGTGCTCGCGCCCCACTTGTCCTGAACAACGGGTAGCACCTGCTCCTCGAGCGCTTGAGCGATGCTGTCGAGCAGTTCCACGGTCGTGGGTCGCATCGATCAGCCTCCTGCCACTTTCTTGTTGTGGTACGGATTCGGCTGTCCGCGCATGACGAGGTTCGCGGCGCGGTGCAGATCCAGCCCGGTGATGGCGCCGAGCAGATGCTCGTACACCTTGACTTTGCCATATCCGAGCGTCGCGCGGGCGAGATGCCGGTATCGCCCGTCGAGAAAGCTGTTCAGCCCGTTGTTGAGCGAGAGCATTGATTTAAATGCATTCCAGACGATGTAGTAGTCGATGTTGTCGGACGGAAGGGGAAAGCCCGCGACCGCCTCGTAGTGGGCGACGAGCTTGTCCCGGTCCCAGAGCTTGAGCATGCCTTGGGACAACGCAAGATCCTGGCACGGGTCGCCGATGTTCGCGAGTTCCCAGTCGCAGAACGCCACGATTCGATCATCGCGCCAGATCTCCTCGCCGATCCCGTTCTGGCCTTTGCAAAGACTCACGCTGGCCGCGCGCTTGGGCAAATTGTCGGCAAACCAATGCAGCGCCTCGGTCACGACCGGCAACGGCGCCGTACGCACGCGTTCCCACACGCGCCACCATCGCATTAGCTCGCGGCGCGGCGCGTCCTCTGCGGAGTCCGGCACCTCCATGAAACTTCCGAAACCCGCGGTACGCCAGTCGAGCCGGTGCAGCCGGGCGAGGTTCTCCATGTGCTCGATCCCGACTCGTTTGCGCCGCAGAGCGGCGGCGTCCGTGTCATCTCCCAACCCCGGCAGCAGCGTGCTTCCCTCGACCAGCTCGCGCACGAACAGGGCACGGCCGTCGGAGGGCTCCGGAGAGGCGTCGAACCATAAGGGACGTGCGACCGGAATTTCGGTCTTCGCGAGATGCACGTAGACCTGGTATTCGTACTCGAGGGGAACAGGCGGAAAAGGACCGCCCGTAGAATCGGCGCGAACGACGAGACCCTGCTCGATGGCGGCGCCGGCGCGGCCTCGATCGAGGCGCACGAGCCAGGTCTCGCGCGACAAGCCCGGAAATGCCTGCGACAGGCTCGTGATGCGCACTTCGTCGCCAAGTCTGCCGGACAGGTACCGTTCGAGTCGCACTCGGTCCATCACTACTCCCGCCGCTGCGCGCAGCCCAAGCCCGTGTCTCCAGGGATCGCGCCTGCGGCGCGCAGCTCTGCGATGCGGCCGCCGGCAACGCCCCAACGCGCCAACGCGGTGTCGGTGTCCGCGCCGGGCATGGAAGGCGGTCGGGAGAGACCGGCCGGCGTGCGACTGAAGCGTGGCGCGGGAGCTGGTTGCAATATGCCGCCCGCGTCAGTGAAACTCCCGCGGCTGCGCGCGTGAGGGTGCTCGGCCGCTTCGACCGGGGAGAGGACCGGCGATACGCAGGCATCGGTGCCCTCGAAAGTATGCTCCCATTCCGCCCTCGTCTTGGTACGGAAGATGTCGGCAAAGCGGCGCTTCATGTCAGGCCAGGACTCCGCATCCATTTGCTTCGGCAGCGCGGCAGCATCGAGGCCGAGCCCTTTCAGAAGCTGTAGATAGAACTGGGGCTCAATGGCGCCCACGGCGACGTAGCGAGCGTCCCGCGTCTCGTACACGTCGTAAAAAGGAGCACCCGTATCGCTCAGATTGGTGCCCGGACGCGACGGATCGTAGAAACCCATCGCCATCATGACAAAGGTGCTGGTGCCAAGCAGCGCCGCGCCTTCGAACATCGCTGCGTCCACCGTTTGGCCACGCCCCGAACCCCTCGCTTCGATGAGCGCACTTAGGATGCCAAAAGCCAGCATGAGCCCCCCGCCCCCCATGTCACCGACGGTATTGCCGGGCGGGACCGGACGCTCGTTCTGCCGCGCGAATGTATGCAGCATTCCAGACATCGCGATGTAGTTGATATCGTGCCCGGCGCGGCGCGCGAGCGGGCCATCTTGACCCCAGCCGGTCATGCGCCCATACACCAGTCTGGGATTTCGCTCCAGGCAAACCTGAGGTCCGAGCCCCAGACCCTCCATCACGCCGGGTCGAAAACCTTCGATCAGAACATCGGCCGACTTCAGCAGCTCGAGCAAGACCGCAACGGCCTGCGGGTTCTTCAGATCCAGAGCGGCGGAGGGCCGGCCGCGGTTCGAGATGTCCTTGGTGAAGTCCATTCCCATCGCGCGGGCGGAGGCCGCACCGTCCTTGCGGTCGATGCGCAATACCTCGGCGCCGAGATCGGCGAGCAGCATCGCCGCGAACGGCCCCGGTCCGATGCCTGCAATCTCGATGACCCTGACTCCGGCAAGCGGTCCAGCCCCCATTACTCGCTCCTCGATAGTATGCCAGTAGACTGTATACTACCATGCCATGAGCACCTATATGTTGATCCATGGCGCCATGCACGGTGCATGGTGCTGGGAGCGCGTCATACCGCTGCTGCAGTCATCCGGCCATGCGGCCATCGCGCCCGACCTGCCAGGACACGGAGCGGACCGCACCCCCCGCGCCGCGGTCACGCTGGCACATTACGTTGCGTGTGTGGGTAAGCTGCTGGAGGCTGCGGCGGAGCCGGTCGTACTCGTCGGCCACTCGATGGGCGGCATGGTGGTGAGCGCCGCGCTCGATGCGTGGCCGGCGAAGGTGCGTCACCTCATCTACGTCTCGGCGGTCGTCCCGATGGACGGCGAATCGATGAACGAAGCGAGCGGCCGCGCGGCATGGCGTAACGAAGCTCTCGAGACCGGCCTCACGGTTGCGGAGGCGGGCGCGAGCCACCGCATCACCGCCGCGGCCGCGCGGGCTACTTTTTTCTCCGACCTCACCGAGGCCGACGCCGCGGCCGCTTTCCAGCGCCTCACTCCGCAACCCAATGCCCCGTTAACCGAGCGGGTGCGGCTCGTGTCCGGGCGGCTCGAGCATGTGCCCCGAACTTATCTTTTCTGTGAGCGCGATCAGGCGCTCGCTCCCGCCCAACAGCAGCGGGCGATCGATCGCTGCCCGGGCATACGGGTGCTGCGCCTCGACAGCGGGCATTCTCCGTTTATCTCGCAGCCGCAGCGACTGGCCGAGTTGCTGTTGTCTTAGCGTAGGCTGCAGGCACGGCGTTCTCACGGCAGCGTTACGGATCACAGTGTCCATCATGAAGATGCCTCGGTGGACGCTTCGGCGGGCGTCGCATCGGGCCACGGCCAAAAAGGCGCCAAGGCTGGATCGTCCACTTCGCTCAATATCCACTTGCACATGCGCCGCATCGGCTCCATCCCGTCTTGGGGGCCGGCGAAACTGCGGCTCGGCGCCACATAGCCGAGCGTTATCAGACGTTGAGCGCCGGCAAAGGCAAGCCGGTCGCGGATTTTCGGAATGAGTTCGTCGGGGTAGATTCCGATCGTTTGGGTGTAGGCAGTTACCGCGGAGATGGCGACGTTGAGATCGTCGATCGGGACCAGATTCGCTACTCGATTGGCAAGCAAGGGAGCGAATTCGACCGGCTGATCGGTCTGGGAGACGATGACGCCGCCGCGACCGTCGCCGCCGAAGGTCTTATAGGCATCTCCCGCGAATCGCAGTCCCTCGAGCTCCTCTGCGAGGGCCGGTTCGAGCGCGCGCACTGGGTTGCTGAGATGCGCAGGGATCGCCTGGATCGCCTCATACACGAGTTTTCCGAACCGATTGGCGGCTGCGATCCCGTCCGGGCCGGTCCCGGTCTGGATGTAGACGACCCGCGCGTTGAGACAGGCCTGCTGATTGTAGACTCCGATGTCGAGTGCGACGCGCCTGGCCACTTCGCGCATCCGTTGATCGCCGCTGAACGCCTCCCGGCCGATGATGGTCGAGCTCAGTTTCGGATCCAGGGTGATGAGATCGATGCCGGGCTGAAGATACTTCACGATGTGAGCGATCGAAGCCATGCCGCCCCAGGCGACGATCTTCTCCACATTGGCCGGCTTGTAAAGCTCCTCCTCGACCTTGACATCGCCGCCTTTCCAGTAAGCGACGGATAGATGCTTGGTCACAGGATGGTCCGGCGCCATATCGACCATCGTACGGGCGATGGCCGCCGCCGTGAGCGGATCGTTGGATGGCGTCTTGATGATCATGTCGCTGCGCGTCAAGGTATTGCGGAGAATCGTCAGCGCCGAGACAGTCGGCACGTTCCCGGCGATGACGTGAACGCTGCGGGCGCCAAAGGCGCGGACATAGGTCTTCGTCCCGCCCTCGGAGCGCGTGTTGACCCAACCTTCCAGAAACGGAATGCCGATCAGGATGTCGGCAATTTCGCGCATGCGCTTGCGATCGAACACCCGACAAAGATTCTCGTAGCAATCCCGCAGTATGGCCTCGCCGAGTCCCGAGGTGCGGATCGACAAGGCCAGCGCCTGTTGCAGATGCGGGTTGCCTTTCAAGGACAGCCGCGATCCCAGCTGTTCTAGAAAATCGAGAATTTGGTCGAACGACAGCGCATACAAATTGGCCAGCGCCGACGGCGCGGTGAGCGGCAGACGGTCGATGTACTTGCGCACATCGGCTGTGCGGAATCGGGTTTCCGGATTGCGTCCGCCGTACTCGACGTCGGCATCCTCGATCACTTCACCGCGGATGATGAGAGGTACCTTGTACATTGTCATGGGGTTAACCTGCGGATTGGAGAATGAAGTCGATCGCCTTGTCGTGCGCATCCGGTGCGCCCGCGCAGGTGATCTTGTCGTCCCCGCCTTCCTTCTCGGAGTAGCGGCGGATTCCGCGATGAACGAAAGGTCCGACGCGGCCGCACGCGCAGGCAGCGTCGTCGCCCCAGCTCATCGTCACCTCATCGCCGGTGAGGAAGCCGCCCCAGTAGGTCTGAGGATTCAGATCGAACGCCCCGAAGCGCCCGGTTTGCGTTCCCGAACGCGGATACTGTCGGCCGGTGGCCGGATCCAGGAGAAACGGGATCTCCCAAGGCGGTATGTGATAGCGGCCAAGCGGGCAGGCCCGCGATCCGATGATTATCTCCGTCATGCCATATCCGTCGCTGAGCGGCGCCCCACCGAAAAATCGGTCGACGGTTTGAGGCCAGTGGTCGGGAAGGGTCAGGCCCTTCATGCCGCCCCCGGCCAGTATGAATGTGTCCTTCGCAAAAACGTTCTCCAAACCGCGTTTGAGGCCTTCCGTCGCCACGTTAAAAAGCATCGGAATGTGGGCCATGATGGAGACGGGCTTGCCGCGAAAGCGGGTGTTCACCTCATCGAAAAAATCGTCCATGTAGGTCGCGGACCGCTCCTGCTCTTTCAGAAATGCATCGCGCCGCGCCATCAGCTTCGGCGAGATCTGCAGTTTGCCGAGTTCGCCCTTGGCTTGCGCGACGCGCAGCCGGCCGCCGATCGAGGCCGCATCGGCGCTGAAGCGGGACGGATTCGTCGTCACGATCTTCGATGCGTCGCCCCCGTACATGTACTCCTGCAGATAATCGAGCAGGCGGTGCTGCGCCATGCCCCCCTTGCGGTATTGGACGAAAATCGTGGGAGCCTCCTCCACGGCGGCACCCATGCGCGGCGGTTCGTCGCGAAAGCGTTCGAACATCTGCCGCCACGCGGTCACCATGATCTTCATTTCGGCCGTGCCGCGCGGCAGAAAGGACAGCTTTCCGCCGGTCCCGGTCGAATGAAGAACGCGTACCTCGGTGTTCTGATCGAGGACATCGAGCCAGTCGTCGATCGAATCGCAGTTCTTGGTGTTCAAGGCCGAAAGATCATGCGTCGTAAAGGCGTCGAGCCACGCCGTCAGACGGTCGAACTGGGACTTCTCCAAATAAGACATCGGATAGGATTTCATCGCCGAGTGCGGGATGAGCAGAGGTCCCATATCCTCGAGCGAGCGGATTTTCGTGATTCCCTGCTCTTGGGCGAGCCGGCCGAGCATCGGAATGTTGTCGCCCAGTTGCTCGAAGCGCCTGCGCGCGCCCATGAGCTGGATCCGTGCCTGCTCGTCGAGCGGCATGCCATACATTTCGGTGGGCGACAGCTCGATGATCCGTTCCGGCGTCAGACCAAAATCCGCTTCGGTCGGCGACTCAAATCGCGCATTCATTTACTTGCTCCTTATACGATCTTGCGCCGGCGAAAATCGGCGATCTCTTCGTCGGCATATCCGAGCTCCGCGAGAATGGAATCGGTGTGCTCGCCAATCGTCGGCGCCCGCATGCGTATCGCAGCCGGCGTGGCGCTCAACTCCGCCCCCGGAGTCACGAGCGTCGCAGGCCGGGGCAGACCCGGATAGTCGACCTCCGTCAGATAGCCGCCCGCACGAACATGCGGATCTTCGAGCACCTGCTGCGGCGAGAGTACCGGTGCCCCAGGAATTCTTGCTGCCGCCAACTGCTCGAGGGCCTGCGCCGTGGTGCGCTCGGCGGCCCAGCGCGCGGTACGCTCGCTGAGAATCTCGCCGTGCTCCGCCCGCAGCTCGTCCGTGCGAAATCGCGGGTCGGTGAGCCAGTGCTCCTCGCCCATCAAGCGGGCCCAGCGCTTATAGAGCGCCTGCCCCACACATTGCAGCATGATCCAGCCGTCGCGTGTCCGGACCGTATCCGCCGGGCAGCTCGACTGGCTCCGATTCCCGCTCGCGACGCGGTTTCGGCCGGTCAAAGCCTGCTCGGTGAGCAGAAAGCTCGAGACATTGAGGGCTGAGCGCAGCAGATTGGTGCTGACCAGCTGGCCCTTGCCGGTTTCCCGCCGGTGCATGAGCGCCGCCAGCGCGCCATACGCGCTCAACATGGCCGTCGTGCAGTCAACCCACGAAGCAAAACTCTTCGTCGGCTCAGCGCCGAATCCGGACAGGTGGTTCATGCCGGACATCGCTTGCCCAATACCATCCAACCCGAGGCGATCGGCGTACGGACCGCGATCTCCGAATGCACTCGGATGGACGAGGATGATGTCGGGCCGGATGGTTTTAAGCGACGCATAGTCGATGCCGAGCTGCAGGAGCCCCTCGCGGGGAAGATTCGCAACCACGACGTCGGCGGTTGCGATCAGGCGGCGCAGGATGTCGCGCGCCCCTTCGGCCATGGGGTCGAGCGTCAGACTGCGCTTGTTGCGGTTCCATTGCAGAAAACAGGCGCCATTGTCTCCGCGCGGTCCGGTGAGGTATTGGAATCGGTCGTCACCGCCCTCGATGCGCTCGACGCGGATGACGTCGGCGCCGAGATCGCCGAGCATGGCCGCGCACATCGGACCCGCGATGAAGCGTCCCATGTCGATCACCCGAACTCCATTCAGCACCATGATGGATCGTCCTCGTGTCTCGGGCCGCCTGCCTATGATCGTAAGCGAGTACACGATATACTATCAAACTTATCCGGCAAATGGCAGCATCCCGTCGAGGCAGAGCATGGATTACCAATTCATCATCGTACGTCGATCCTCGCAGGTCACCACCATTACCCTCAGCCGTCCCGAGGTCATGAACGCAATCCATCCACCGATGCATGCGGAGTTGCAGCAGGCGCTCGACGCGTTCGCAGCGGATGCGGAGCAACGGGTGTGTGTGCTCACCGGTGCGGGAGAGCGGGCGTTCTGCGCGGGAAGCGATCTGAAGTTCGCGGCAGCTTCCGAATCCGGCGTCGGCGCGGGCAAGCAGGCCTATCCGCGATCCGGTTATGGCGGAATCGCCGAACGCTTTGATCTCACCAAGCCCGTCATCGCTGCCGTCAATGGCGTGGCGTTGGGCGGCGGGTTCGAGATTGTGCTCGCCTGCGACCTCGTGATCGCGGCCGACACCGCAGTGTTCGGCCTGCCCGAGCCGCTGGTGGGCGCCATTGCGCTGGGCGGCGGCTTGCATCGCCTGCCGCGGCAGATCGGCCTGAAGCCCGCGCTTGGAATCATCCTCACCGGACGCAAGGTCGGGGCCGCGCAAGGCAAAACGCTCGGCTTCGTCAACGAAGTGGTCACGCAGGCCAACCTCGCCGCCACCGTCGACCGGTGGACCGCCGACATTCTTCGCTGTTCTCCCGTCGCGATTCAGGCGTCGAAAGAGGTCGTCCACCGCGGATTGGCTGAGCCTTCGCTGGCCGATGCAATGCGCAATCAAGGGGACTATGGGGGATTTCGCGCCTGGTTGGAGTCGGAAGACTTTCGCGAAGGCCCGCGCGCATTTGCGGAGAAGCGCTCTCCCAATTGGTCCATCACTCGAGCCCGTAGCGGGCGTTGCGACCGATCACGATGATTGGAAAATGGCCCTGTCCCGCCTCGCCGCCGACCGTGACGCGCACGGGCTGTTCGCGGTGCCGCGGCCGCCATCGACGTCCGTCGGACAGCAGGACCTCCTCGACATGCGACAGATCGTACTGGTCGGTTTCGAGGGTCAGGGCGTCGCCCCGCCACACGCCCATCCCGCGCTCGTCATTGAATCCGCTGTCATATCCGGCGCCCTTGAAGACCCATGCTCGGCCGATCGACTCCACGTCGATGTCCCAGCGGCGCCGGTCGCCGGTCGTGACTTGCAGCTTCAACCGATCGAACAGTCGCGTACCGGGAATGAAATTGAACTCGTGTTGAACGTCAGTGACCTCGGAGGAGGCGGAGTCCGCAGCGCCGATGCGCCCATCGATGTATAGACGCCTCCCGTCCTCGTCTTCCTGAAGCTGGATCATGCCGCCGTAGTGGTCGGTCGCGAAGCCCAGATACATGACGAGAATCCCGCGGCCGCCGGCGCGAATCGAGGACGGCAGACCGCCCCCGGCGCGCGTGCCGGTGAATGGTTCAAAGCCGCCGACTCCCGGACGGACGCCCCAGGAATGATCGCGCCAGCTGAACCACTTATCGACCGCCTGCGAGTGACCATCGATTTGCGCCGTGCCGTCGAGCCAGCCCACCTGGCTGAAGCGCCAGTAGTCAGTGTGCACACGCCCATCGGTGCGGCCGAAATGATGACTCTCCAAATGGGCATCCAAAAAGCCCCTGAAGGTCAGGTCGAAGCTGTCCCCGTGTTCGTTCGGATCGCAGATGAAGCGCAAGGTCTTGAAAGGCTCGGAAAACTCGGTGCGCAGCGGCCCCAGCCTCAAGGGCTCGGGGATCGGATGCAAGGGTCGCGAGAAACGCATGTTTCGTTGCCGGCTCGCCCCCAACTGGGTCAGTGCGTAACCGTCCATGACGTTCAAGTTCTTGTACACGCCCATCCCGGTGACGATCCCCGCCTGCCCGTCCCGACGAAAACCGGTCAGCACGTATCTGTCGTAGAAGCGATGGTCGCTGAGCAGCGCCTGCGCAAAGGGCAGCGGACCCTGGTGCATCAACGTTTCATCGAGTCCCGACAGCATTGTTCCACCCGTTCTGCGCGTTATCGAATCATATTCGATGGAGTACCGATCTTGAGCGTGTCAACGCCGCGAAAACCCAGTGAATTAATGATTTATGGTAGCATGAGTATCTTGTGCTTGCATACGGGACTGTATCCATGAAACAGGCTTGGAAAGACGAGCTGCCGGTATCGGAGCTGCCCGAGGACCCACGTTGGCGCGAGAATTTCTGCTTCGACGGTTACGACAAAGATCGTGACGTCGGATTCTGGATCCATTGCGGCCGCTGGTCGCTCGATCCGCGCATCTGGCGCGAGCAAGTGCTCGTCTATCTTCCGGGCGGCGACTATCTCGTGCATCGCGCGTGGGGCTTCCGCCCGTCCGACAGCGGGCCGCGCGCGGCGCTCCTCGATCTGATTTGCGAGGAGCCCGAGAAGCGCTGGAAGATTCGCTATCGTGGCCCGGCCCGGCGCACGACCCAAGATGAGGTTCAGGCGGGACTGTTGTCCGAGGGCGACCAGATCCTGCTCGACATGGACATCGCCTTCGGCACCGACCGCCCGATGTGGGACATGACCGCGGGCATGGGCGATCAAGCGTGGGGCAAATTTCACGCGGAGCAGACTGGCCGCTTCCTGGGCAGCATCCGCTACGGCGATCAGGCAACCGAAATGGACGGGCTCGGCTGGCACGACCATTCGCGGGGCGCCCGCGACATTGGGGAACAGGGCCGACACCTTTGGATCCATGGAGACATCTCCAGAGGGCGCTCCTTCGCGCTGACGATGATCGAGAATTACCGGGACGGGGCGTTCGTGCGTGTTCTCGACAAGGTGGTCGTGTGGGACGGCAATAGGATCTACGAGGCACGCTGCCGCAACCCGCCGTTTCTCGAATCGAGCGATCTACCGCCGACGAATTATGAGATGACCCTCGAATATGAAGGCGACACGGTGCTGATTCGGGCCGAGCAGCGCCGCAAACTCCCGCACTCGACGACACGCTACTTCGAGGTGTTCGACGGTCGCGCGCCGAAGGGCATGGCGCAGGTCGTCACCTATGAGGGCGGGACCGTGTTTTTCGTCGACGGGGAGGAACTGAACGGACATTCCGAACGATCCTACCGGCTGTAGCCATCAACCCATGACCTGTACAAGGCTCGCCGCGAGCTGCGCCTCGATTCGCGGAAAGGTATTGACGGCAACCGCGCAACTCTCGAGGCCGCTCACCGCGCCGTCGGTGAAATCGCGCAGCATGCGGGTGCCGAGACTTGCGTTGCGAACGGTACGCCAGATCTCGAAATACTCGAGACGCGCCGGTGTGATCGTTGGGCCGCCGGCGCCGTGATAGTGCTGGAGAAACTGCCCCCAGGGCATCACGCGCTCCACGGTCGGTCGGCAGTAGGCGAGATCTTCGGCCGGGTCCCCGGCATGGGCGAACTCCCAGTCGAGCAAGCAGACGAGTTCGTCTCCCTCGACGAGCATGTTCTGGAAGCCGGGGTCGCCGTGCACCAGCACGGCGGCTCCCTCCACGCGCGGCAAATTCTGCCTCAGCCACTGAAACGCAAGCTCGAGGGGCACGGAGGCGTTCGGGTTGGATGCACGCCAGCGTGCCTCGTAGTCGCCGATCATCGCCTCGGTTGCCGTGCGCGCGGTTGCTCGAGCGGCCTCGGGCAGCAGATTCTGCAGCGGCGTCCGGTGCAGCTGCGCCAGCGATGCGGCGAACGCCAGGACGACCGCCGACGATACTTTGATTCCCTCGCCCCACATGTTACCGCCCGGCGCACCGCGCATGCGCCGCGTGGCGAGGAAAGATCCTCCAAGCGGTATCGTCCCCTCTTCGAGCCAAAGCGGTTCCGGCACCGGGACGCCGGCCCGGTGCAACGCCACGATGAGCGGATATTCGGCGCGGACGCTCGTTCCGTACCGCCCGAGGTCGACTCGCAGCACGATCGACGCGGGCAAGCCGGGCAGACCCTCGACATCGAGGAGCAGGGTGTCCTTGGACCTGCCGCCCGGAACGCGGGTGAGGTTGCGGATCGCGAGGTCTCGGGCGGCGGGAAATCGCCCGCGCAAATAAGCCTCGAGTGCGGAGCGGTCCGGGGCTTCGGCTGTCGAGCGCGGTGCGCGCGAAGGCCGGGCCGCGATCGCCGCGATCGCCGCCTCCCAGTCGTTGCGGACGGCGGCCTCGGTGGAGATCACCGCCCGGCCGAGGGTCTGGAACCGGGCCGCTTGGCTGCCGCCGGCTCGCGGCATGGCCTCCCCCAGCCGGCGCAACAATTCCTGCAGCGTCGCCTCGGGCGGCGGCGCACTTTGCGGATCGAGTTCCCGCAGCAGTCCGCGCGCGCTCTCGAGCTGATCCCGGGCCTGTTCGGCGTAGCGCCGGGTGATCGACGGTAGTATTTCCTCCGCGGCGAGCCAGCGCGACAGCACCAACTCGGCGATATGTGTGTAATGCCGCGCGAGCGCGCTCTGGGATTCGGGCCCGAGCACGGTCTTCAGTGCATCCCGCAGAGCCTCGAGACAGGGACCGACAGGTAGATGAACGACGCTCACGATGGCTACCTCTGATTGGAATGTCGAGGATTGGCAGAGTACCAAACATCTGAGGTAGTATGCACCCGAACCATATGCCAACACGAGCAGGCAGGGGGCCACCGGATGGGACAGCTTCAAGACAAGGTCGCGCTGATCATCGGTGCTTCCACCCACGGCGGCATCGGCGAAGCCACAGCCCTGCATTATGTACGCGAAGGCGCCCGAGTCGTCCTCGGCGCCCGGCGCCTGAAGGAAGCGCAGGACGTCGCTGCCGCAGCGGGTGCCGAGGCGATCGCCTGCGATATCACCGTCGAGTCCCAGGTGGAGCTCCTCACGCGCGCGGTGATGACCCGCCACGGCCGCCTGGACGTGCTCGTCATCGTCGCCGGCGGCTACGCAAGCCAGCTCGTCGACCAACTGACGCGCGAGACTCTGTTGGGAACCTTCGAGGCCAACGTCATCGGCCCGGCTTTTGCCATCAAGCATGCGGCACGAGTGATGGTACGCGGCGCGTCGATCATATACGTGTCGTCGGCCACTGCGCAGCTCACTACACCGGGGGTCTCGGCCTACGGGTGCACGAAAGCTGCGGGTGAGCGGCTGGTCGAAGTCGCGGCATTCGAATACGGTCCACGCGGCATCCGCCTCAACTCTGTCCAGCCCGGACTTCTCGAGACACCCCTCTCACAAGCCCTGCTGCAGCGGCCGGGAGTACGGCGCGCCTATGAGCGCGAGACGCCGCTCGGGCGGCTTGCGAATGTGGATGATGTCGCGGCGGCCGCCGTGTGGCTGGCGAGTGACGGTTGCCATACCACCGGCGATCGCATCCGGGTTGCCGGCGGCATACACCTGCGCCGTCATCCGCTGCCCGAAGACTTCGCATGATGCGGCCTCCCCTGAACCAAAACTCGTTGCCATCATGATAGTAAGTTGGCATACTAACGGCCAATCTCCTCGATGAATCATATGACTGACATCAATGGTCACCTTCGACTCTGCAGTACCGAGCAGATAAAGCCCGGCGAGATGCTTGGGGTGGAGTTGCCGGGCCTGCCGAAGCTCGTCGTCTACCGGGTGGCGGACGAGTTTTACTGTAGCCAAGACCTGTGTACTCACGGCGCCGCCTCGCTCAGCGATGAGGGCGATCTCGACGGTTATGTCATCGAATGCACGTGGCATGAAGGTCGATTCGACATCCGCGACGGCAAGCCCTGTGCGCTGCCCTGCACGGTGCCATTGCGGATCTTTCCGGTGACGATTGAACGCGGCGAGCTGTTCATTGATATCGAGTGACGTTCCGGACCTTCACGTCGGCTGACGCCGCCGGTCACGGGCGCCCGCAACAGGAGAGATGGACATGCCTGAACTCGGCAGTGAACGACGGGACGTATTCAACGAGGATCACCACGCGTTCCGTGAGACCGTCCGGCGCTTCTTCCGCAAGGAGGTCGAGCCTCACTTTCGCGAATGGGAGAAGCAGGGCATTTTCCCCGCCGACGTCTTTCGCAAGGCGGGCGCCGCCGGAATCCTTCAGGCCGGCGTGCCGGCCGAGTACGGCGGCGGCGGGGGCGATTTTTTGCACCATGTCATCCTGCACGAAGAGATGGGCTACTCTCTGGCCGGCGCCAGCATGGGGGGCGGTCTCGGCATCGATGGCTCGAGCTATCTCATCCTCGCGGGCGGCACCGAAGAGCAGAAGCGCGAGTGGCTCCCCAAGTACGCAAGCGGCGAAACGATCGCTGAGGCCTGTTTCACGGAACCGCAGTCCGGCAGCGACGTCGCCGGCTTTCGCACATTCGCTAAACGAGACGGCGACGCCTATGTAATCAACGGCAACAAGATCTGGATCACCAACGGCAACCTCTGCACGATGGTGCCCGTGGTATGCAAGACTGATCCGGAGGGTGGAACCAAGAGCATGAGCGTGCTCCTGGTGGACGTCGATACGCCGGGCGTCTCCCGCAGCCGGCCGATCGAGACGCTGCATCGAGGCTGTGCGAACGAAACGGAATTCTTTTTCGAGAATGTGCGCGTGGGAACTGAACGTCTGCTCGGCGGCCGCGAGGGAGGCGGATTCAAACAGGTCATGGGCGTGCTGAACGACATGCGGGTTGCGGAAGGCGCGCGATATCTGGCGGCCGCGGAGCTTGCGTTCTCGCTCACCTTGGAGTTCGTCAAGAATCGCAAGGCGTTCGGACAGCGCATTCTCGACTTCCAGAATACGCAATTCCGTCTCGCCGAGATGAAGACCGATCTTGCCGTGGGGCGCGCATTTCTCGATCAGACGCTGGGTAAGATCAAGTGCGGCTCATTGACGGGGATCGATGCGTCCATGGCAAAGATGTGGCTCTCGGAGCTCGAATTTCGGGTCGCGGACGGATGCCTTCAGCTGCATGGCGGCATGGGTTATGCGCACGAGACGCCGATCTCTGCGATCTGGACGCATGCGCGAGTGCACCGAATCCTGCTGGGCACCTCCGAGATCCACCGCGTCCTCATCGGCAAGAGTTTGAGCTGAGTCCTTAGGCGACCTTTGCAACCTTCACGCTGTCGAACGACGCGAGCAGAACGGCCAGTTCCTTCGCGTATTTCTGCAGGCTCTCTTCCTTCACGTGGCCGTAACCGCGGATGATGTCCGGCAGCGCGGCAATGCTCACGATCAGCGCCTGATTTTCCCGATTCAGCACCGGCAGGATGCCGTCAATCGTCTTGCGATAGTCCTCGATGAGACGCCGTTCGGTCTTACGCTCCCGGGTATATCCGAACACGTCGAGGGCGCTCCCACGCAACCCCTTCAGGCGGGCCAGCGCCTTGAATGCCTTGAACATCCACGAACCGAAGGCGAGCTTCCGAGGCTTTCCCGTCACCCTGTCGCGGGGGTTGAAAAGCGGAGGCGACAAATGCACTTTGAGCGTGTAATCGCCGCCGAACTGCTGTTTCAGGCGGCGCTCGAAATCACCGTTCGAGTAGAGCCGGGCCACTTCGTATTCATCCTTGTAGCTCATGAGTTTGGAGAGCGAAATTGCGACCGCCCCGGTAACCGCCGTCGATCCCGGTAGCTTTGCGTTCTCGGTCTCGCGGACATGCTGCACGAAATCAGCGAACGACTTCGCGTAAGCCGCGTTCTGGTATTCGGTGAGGTGCCGGACGCGCCGCGCGATGATTTGGTCGAGCGTTTCGGAAATCGGTTCCTCCCCGGCGTCGTCCCCGCTCGCCTGAGTCGACAGTGCCGCGAGCCGTGCCGGGTCGTGCGCCGCGAGACGTCCCCAGTTGAGCGCGTGCAGATTCGCTTCGATCGCCACCCCGTTCAATCGAATGGCCTGTTCGATCGCCGCGAGCGAGATCGGCATGAAACCCTTTTGCACGGCATATCCGAGCATGAAAACATTCGTCGCGATGCTGTCCCCGAGCAAACGAACCGCCGAGGAAGTCGCGGGCACACTCGAAACACGATCGCGGCCGACCCGTTGCACGAGGATATTCAGCAGCTTCCCCTGAGAGAGGTCGATCGCCTGATTGGACTGGAACTGCGCCGTCGGCACCACATCGTCGTTGACGACGATTTGAGCCGTGTCGCCCCGGACGAGATCGAGGGTCGCCGGACTCGTCGTTACGACCAGATCGCAGCCGATCACGAGATCAGCGGACTCTTCCCACAACCGCGTGGCAAACAACTTGTCCTTCGACGCCCCGATACGCAGGTGCGTGACGACGGCACCCCCTTTCTGCGCCATGCCGGTGATGTCCATGACGCTGCTGGCTTTGTCGTCCAGATGGGCCGCCATCCCGAGGATCGATCCCACCGTGAGCACGCCCGTGCCGCCGATACCCGTGATGAGCACGTTGTAGGCATCCGTCAGCGTCACACTCGTAGGCCGCGGCAAACCCTCGAAGAGCGCGGCGAGTTCCTCGGCCGATTTGGCCGCTTCCCCCTTTCGAAGCGCGCCCCCATGCACCGACACGAACGACGGGCAAAAACCGTCGAGGCAGCTGAAATCCTTGTTGCAGTTCGATTGGTCGATCTTGCGCTTGCGGCCGAACTCAGTGTCGACCGGCTGCACGCTGACGCAATTTGACTTCTTGTTGCAGTCGCCGCAGCCCTCGCACACTTCTTGATTGATGAACACGCGCTTCGCCGGATTCGGAAATGTGTTGCGCTTCCGGCGGCGACGCTTCTCCGCCGCACAGGTCTGGTCGTAAATGAGCGCCGAGACGCCCTTGACCTGCTGCAGTTCCATCTGCACGAGTTCGAGCTCCTTGCGGTGGCGAACCGTCGTCCCTTTCGGCCACGACACGCCGGCAGGATACTTCCCCGGCTCGTCCGTGACGATGATGACGGGGCGAACGCCCTCCCAGTACAGCTGGTTGGCCATGTCCTCGACCGACAGCTTGCCGTCGATCGGCTGACCGCCCGTCATGGCCACCGCATCGTTGTAGAGCAGCTTATAAGTGATGTTCGCCTTTACCGCGACAGCCTGCCGCACGGCGAGGATTCCGGAATGGAAATACGTTCCATCGCCGAGGTTCTGGAACGCGTGCGGTACGTCGACGAAGGACTCCAGGCCAACCCACAGGGAACCTTCCGCGCCCATCTGTGCCGCCCATTCGGTCTTGCGGTCGGGCATCAACATGGGCACCAGGCCGTAACAGCCGACACCGGTGAAGGCCATGCTGCCTTCGATCGTCCGCGTCGATGTATTGTGCGGACAGCCCGAGCAGAAATAGGCGGTGCGGATGAGATTGGTGGCCGGCATCTGTACGACTTTCGCACGCCGACTGCGAATCGCCGCCATCCGCTCCTTCAGCGGCGCGTCCGCCAGCCCCAGCGCCTCGATGCGTCGTGCCAGAATCTCGACCGTCATATTGACCGATAATTCCCCATGAGCCGGCTTCAGGGTCGCCCCGTGCTCATCGGTCTTGCCCGTGATCCGCGGGCGAAGATGCGCCGGCGCGTGGTAGAAAGCCGATGTCAGCTGATCCTCGATGACCGGCCGTTTCTCCTCGACGACCAGCACTTCCTCGTGGCCGCTCCCGAATGCGCAGGCACCCACCGTTTCGAGCGGCCACACCATGCCCACTTTGTAGAGACGGATGCCGAGGGCAGCAGCACGGGCTGCGTCGATTCCGAGTTCGCGCAGCGCCTCGCGCACATCAAGATAAGCCTTGCCCGCGGTTACGATGCCGAGACGGCGACGATCGCTCTCGAAGATCACCCGGTCGAGACCATTGGCGCGGGCGAAGGCCTTGGCCGCCGGCAGCTTGAAATCGACCAGGCGGCGCTCCATCGGCAGCGGCATGAAATCGAGCTTGCGGCTGTTCAATCCGCCCGGCGGCATCTCCACATCCGTCGGCAGAACGATCCGGACGCGATTGGGGTCGACGTCGACGGTTCGGGTCAGCTCGAGATTATCGGTAACCCCCTTGAATCCAACCCAGAGCCCCGAGAAGCGCGACAACGCCCAGCCGTATAGGCCCAAATCCAGGAACTCCTGAGTGTCGGCCGGAGCGAGCACCGGCAGCATGCCGGCGATGAACACGTGCTCGGATTCGGCGGCCGTCACCGAGGACTTGCCGCCCATGTCGTCGGCACCGACGACGAGCACGCCGCCGTGCTTGCCCGAGCCATCGTAGTTGCCGACCTTGAGCGCCTCGCAAGCGCGCTCGACGCCGAGATGCTTGCCGTACCAGAGCGCAAAAACGCCGTCGTAGCGGGCTTTCGGATATCGATCCAGCCACTGCGTACCTTTGATGGCGGCGGCGGCCAGCTCTTCGTTGACCCCCGGAACGAACTTGATGTGGTTCTGCTCGAGATGCTTCTTCGCCGACCACAGTGCAAAGTCATAGGTTCCGATCGGCGAGCCCCGGTATCCGGAGATGAATCCGGCGGTGTTCAATCCCGCTGCCGCATCCCGCTGACGCTGCATGATCGGGAGGCGCACGAGCGCCTGGATCGAGGACATGTACACATCACCGCCCTGCTGCGTGTATTTGTCATCTAGTGCGACGGCTTTCTTGTTCAAATTCGTTCTCCTCGATCGAAGCCGCGGAGGGCTCCGGTTGATCAGGTTCGCGCCGGCGCTCTCCGCCTCATGCGCCGAGCAATGCCTCAGCGTTCGTATGTGCAATGAGTTCTTGGTCTTCCGCCCCGATTCCGGCCGCCGACAAAAAAATCGGTATCGCAGGCTGTCCAAAATCCACCGGACCATCTGTTCCGGCCAGCAGCTGTGCGGGCCCGACTCTCTTCATGAGGTAGGAGAGATACGCCGGGCCGAAAACCACGGTATCGTAATGGAATCGACGCAGGTACTCCTCCGGCGGCATCGCAAGTGCTTTGCGCATCGCCTCGAATTCCCTCCACACCGCATTGAACCGATCGATGACCGAGGCGATCGTTCCGCCGCCGTGACTGAACACGAGCCTCAACCGCGGAAAGCGGCCGAGAATGTCGGTCATGATGAGAGAGCTGATCGCGACCGCCGTCTCCTGAGGGACCCCGACCACCGCCGGCATCAAGGGTGGCCCGAGTATCAGCGCGGTCCCGCCCGGCTTGATGCCGTGTACGAAGACGAAGAGCCCGAGGGCCTCCGCCGCCTCATAGAAGGGAAAAAAGCGGGGGTCGGCAATCGATACGCCGTTGACATGGCTCCCGATGTGCACCCCGCGCAGCCGAAGCCTGCTCTTGATGTGTTCGAGCTGACGCACGGCGCGAGCCGGGTCCTGTAGCGCAACGGAACCCATCCCCGCGAAGCGCTTGGGAGCGGCGTCCACCATGTCTGCCACGAACTGGTTCATGAAGTCGGTGATGGCCTCCGCGGCGTCGGCGGCAAGCCAGTACGAGAGGAGTTCCGGCAGCGGCGAAATTACCTGGACGGCGATGCCCTCTTGGTCGAGACGCCCGATGCGCTCTTCGGTATTCCAGTAGAAGCTCTCGAAGATGCGGAACTGGCGGCCGGCGATGACCATTCTCGAATGCGTGTCGTCGATCTTTTCCATCGACGGCCAGTTGGCCTCCTCCACGCCCGGCGGCCGATCCGGATAGCGGCTCGGAACGATATGCGAGTGAAAATCGATGACCTTCATGGCGAGGAACCGGCGGCAGCGCCGCAAACTCCGTCAGGCAAGCTTCATCCGCGGCAATTCGTGAGTAATCACATTTCCCGCACCGCCGAAGCCCGGCTTCGGCACTGCGCCCCAAAGATCATAGTCCTCCGGCGCCGCCGACATGAACCGCGGCTCGCGCGCGCCAACCTCGGGAAACTGCTCCATCCCGAGCGTGTATTCCCAGACCATCGAATCGGGGTCGAATATGTACAGAAAAATGCTTAGGGACGTGGGGTGACGGCCGATACCCCAGGCCCTCTTCACGTCATGTGCTTCGATACGATTGAAGAGTTTGCCGATGTCATCGATCGACTCGACCATGAACGCGATGTGATTGAGCTGTTTTTTTCCGTCGCGAGCCGGAAGGTACGCGAATGAGTGGTGGTTGGGAATCGGAAACATACGCAGCAATGTTCCAAGGTAGTTGCCGACTATGTCCGAGGCCTTGGCGCCCATATTGGCGATGGCGTACTCGGTGGCTTCGCGAACATTCGGTACGTTCACGCCAAAGTGGCCGATGTGGCGGAAATTAGTGACCGGGGCCGGCCGCGCGCGCG
>Ga0209006_10000361_pt1 | contig 45304 bp, 44 predicted proteins | sample JacPin_JW_Ref_O2_FD_188567 | JGI IMG/M metagenome (GOLD analysis project Ga0209006, IMG submission 188567) | Forest soil microbial communities from Algoma, Ontario, Canada - Jack Pine, Ontario site 1_JW_Ref_O2 (SPAdes) (version 2) | ecosystem: Environmental > Terrestrial > Soil > Boreal...
AGGACCCGCCGGGCGGTTGTTGGCCGTATCCGCCGTATTGGGTCGGTTGTTCCGAGGACCCGCCGGGGGGTTGCTGCCCCGGCCCGCCGTATTGGGTCGGTTGTTCCGAGGAGTGGCGCGGGTCGTCGGGGGGGCCGGGTTGAGACACGAGGCTTGATCGTAGTCGGTACGCCTAACAAATTAGGGCGGCGGACAAATTACGGCGGCGGCAGACCAGGACTCGCGGGAATCGTGACCGTCACCGTGCTGGTGCTGGTGCTGGTTGTGACGCTGGTCGTGGTCGTCGTCGACTCGGTGGTCGCGGTCGTTGTTGTCGTCGTCGTGGTCGTCGGCGCGGTGCTGGTTGTGGTCGGCGCGGTCGTCGTGGTGGTGGTCTCAGTGGTCGGCGACTGCGACGCCGCGGTCGTTGTCGTCGTCGCCGCGGTCCGGGCGGTGCTGGATATCGGGCCCACCGGCTTGGAGGTGGAGTTCGAGCCACCGAAGATCGAGAAGACGATCACCACGAAGAGGAGTGCGCCGAGGGCCCCGAATCCGACCAGCGCCCAAGGCCTGTGGTACCACTGGACTCCAGGGCGCTCCGGAGGACCGGGGGGCGGCTCGCCGGGCGGTTGCTGCCCGTACCCGCCGTGGCCCGTCGGCTGGTCCGAGTAGTAGCCCGGGTCGTCGGGTGGGCCGTAGCGCGACACGGGCCTTGATGGTAGTCGCCGATGGCCGGTCAGAAGTGCGGAACGTTCGGTGGGCGAACGCTGATCGGGTACCGGGTCAACGGTGTCCGCGTCACCCCGATCTCCGGAGGCTTCGTCGGCTCGGTTCGCCGAGGCTCAACGACGACCGGCGGCGCGCTGGCGGTGGACTCGGTTGGGCTGGGACTGTCGGTGGCGCTCGGCGGGGTGGTCGCGATCGTCTCCGGGGTCGTCTCCGGTGCTGACGACGGGGCGGTGCTGGCCGTCGTCTCGACGGTTTTCGCCGACCCGCCAGAGTCGCGGGACATCAGCAGGACCACCGACACGAGCATCGCGATGCCGGCAATTCCGATCGCGCCGATCGCCGCCATCGCGGCGGTCGTCCGATACCAGGGCACGGGCGGCTGGCGGCGGCGCCGATCGGCCCTGTCATCGTCGTCGAACCCGACGTCGTCGTCATCGAACCCGGGGTCCGCGCCGGTTGCGCCGACGTTGTCCTCGGTGTCGCCGAGGGCCTCCCACAAATAGTCGAAGTCGCCCGGCGGTTCGGTTACCGCCATGAAAGGCATGGTACGACCCCGCGCGATCGCCAGTCGTGTGCAAGTACGCGGTGAGCTACGGCGGTGGCTGCAGCCCGGGGATCTGGATGTTCGGTTGGGTCGGCGGGAATGGCTCCTGTGGGGGTGCCGAGGCGGTGGTCGTCGCGGTGGTGGTCGTAGTGGTCCTCGTCGTGGTCCTCGTCGTGGAGGTTGTCGTCGCCGGAGTGGTCGTCGTCTCGTACGTCGTGGTCGCCGTGGTGGGCGTGATGGTCTTGGTGGTTGTCCTGGGCGTGGTGGTCCGAGTCGTCGTGGTGGTCGTTGTCGTCCGCTTTGTCGTCGTTGTCGTCATGGTCGGGGCTGGAGGGGGAATGACGGGGCCGGTGGAATGGTTTGCCGTCTGCACGACGGCAAAGATGATCGCGGCGATGACAAGTACGCCGAGCACGCCGGCGGCTTTGATGGCCCCGGTGGTCTGATACCACGGCAAGTCGGGCGGGTCCGCCGGAACGCGCGGCTCGCCGTCGTCGCCGTGCGGTGCGGTCAGAACGACTCCACTCTCTCGATGCTGACGAACATTCCGTGGCCGGTGCGATCGTTGGTGAAGCGCGTGCCGGACTCGGCTGCGGCAATTGTCCAGCCTGCTGCCTCGTAGGCTCGGTAGTCGAGAGTCACGGCTGGGATGTCGCCGAGGTTGCCGACCAACCATCGCACATTGCCGTCTGCGGTCACATTCACTCCGTTTGCGGGCACACCGTCCTTGACCGGTGGGTGGGCAAACTGCGCCTCGCAGCCCACCGCGGTTCGCGAGATCTGGCATCGGGTCTTGCCGGACTTGGTTTCGATGAACACGTAGCCCTGCGCGTTGGGGTCGAGCGTCTGGCTCCCCGGCGGCGATGTCGGCATCTCCGAGCGCTGCGGACCGGTTGGGGTCGGAGACGGCTCGATGGTCGGCGGTGTCCGGCTTGGCCGGGGAGTCGGGACCATGGGCTCAGTCGGATTGGCCGGGACGGCGATCGGCTTACCGTCCGTCCAGATCGAGCAGCCGCCAAGCCCGGTGCTGGCGGCCAGGGTGCAGCACAGGACGACAGCCGCCCTGCCGATGGTCAACCGCTGCACGAATTACCCCTTGCGCCTTGCGATGAGGCTACGCAACAAGTGACGCAAGGGACTGTAGTGACTCACGTGCCGCTCAAGTTCAGGGCATCATCGCCGCATACCCGTCGGCCAGCCCGCGCAGCTGCGCGGCGCCGTCTCCACTGAACGAGGCTCCGTGCATCAGCGCCAGCGTGGTCGGATTCAAGTCGGCGAGCCGGTGCAAACTGGGCACCAGCGCCGACGTCAGACCCGTCGCGTGAAAGATCTGCTCCGCGGCGATCGCCGGCTCGACAACGTCGGTCTCGATGAGCGCGGGCGGCTTGCCGACGTGTGCGAACAGATCGCCGGCAAGGAGTGTGCCGGTGGCCTCGTCGAACCACAGACCGCTTTCCCAGTTGTGCGGAATGTGCGGCGTAGCGATGAACCGCAGCCGGTGCCCGCCCGTGTCGTGCACGCCGTCATCGAGCGCCGCGATGGGCGGGCGGTCGCACAGGTCGGTCAGCGACAGCATGCAGGCCAGACTTCCGTGGATCACCTCGGCATTCGGGGCGCCGGCGAGCATCAAATTGACCGCCCCGCATTCGTCGGCCTCGACGTGCGCGAACGAGATCCAGCGCAGCGTTTCCAGCGGCACGACGCGGGAGATCGCCTCCGATACCAGCGGAAAGAGCTGGCGCTGGCCGCAGTGGAACAGAAACGGCTCGTCACCGGTCAACAGGAACTGGTTCATCGTGAATCCCTGGTCGGTAATGTCCGGAATCCACGTGGAAAGCCTGAAGATATTGGGCGCGATCTCTTCGACAGAGGTGTCCATCGCGCCATCATCCACCTGATTGCCGGGACGTTGAAAAAATCCGCAAAAAGTGTCACCAGGCCAGGGTTCGTTGCTCCTCAGTGTGTAGAGCCGCGATCAACGGTCGCGAGAAACGGACAAGACAAAGGGACACGAATGAGCACCATCGGCCACTGGACCCGGCGGGCGCCGCGGACCAGCACGGTCTGCTACCAGGTCACCGACCGGCTGCACACGCGGTGTGCGATTCGGGTGTCGAGCGACGAACTCGCCACCACGGTTTCCGCCTGGCTGGCTGAGCTTGGTGCCGACAGCCCGATGGTCGAGGATCTGGCCCTCGCGGTGCGCTCCGGCAACTGGCCAGAAGCGCACGCCCTACAAGACCTGCTGTCCGTGGACGTCACCGTGGCCGCTTAAAGCGTGTCGCGCCGCGGTAGCCGGTCCCGCAACCGCCCGGCTTCCTCGACGAGCACACCGGTCAGCACCTCATCCAACGCGCGCTGGAACATGTAGGACTGCGCCGCCACGCCTATCTCGCGTAGCCGATCGACGGTGTCGGCGAGGGCACGCATTCTTTCCGACGGCAGCCCGGCGTCCACGAACGGCCGCCACACCTCGTCGCGCACCGCATCCACGAGCAGGGCGCGCCGATCGCAATCCAGCGGGCCACCTCGCGTTCGGGTCGGGAATCCACCTGTGCCTCGGTGCGCAGCTTGCCCGCATGGAGGCGCAGGCGGTGCTGCGGGAACTGGTCGCGCGAGTCGACCGGATCGAGGTCACCGCCACGCCGGCGTGGTCGACCAATCCGAATTTCCGTGGCCTGAGGCGACTTAACGTGCGGCTGACCCCGCGGGTGCCGGCTAGCGCGTGACCGCGACCAAACCGGCGTTGCGCCGTGCGCGGCCGCATGCGACTGGGGGAGACTGAACCTAGCAACGGAGGTCCCCATGGTCATCGATGTGTGGATGCAGCACCCGACGGCGCGCTTCTTGGCCCTCGACATCTTCGCGTCACTGCGCCGATGGACCGGAGGCGCAATACCCGAGGAACCACCCGCCATCGAGGCAACCGTCGCCGCGATGGACGCCGCGGGTGTGGGCTTCGGGCTGCTGTCGGCGTGGTCGGCGCCGTATCAGGAACCGCTGATCGGCAATGACGAGGTGGCTGACTGGGTTGCGATGTATCCCGACCGCTTCGCCGGCTTGGCATGCGTCAACCTCGACAAGCCGATGACAGCGGTGCGTGAGCTGCGCCGGTGCGTAACCGAATTGGGCTTCAAGGGCTTACGAGTCGTGCCGTGGCTGTGGAACGCGCCGCCGACCGACCGACGGTACTACCCGCTGTACGCAGAGTGTGTGAGGTTGCGCATCCCGTTCTGCACACAGGTCGGCCACACCGGGCCGCTGCGCCCGTCGGAGACCGGCCGGCCGATCCCGTACATCGACCAGGTCGCGATCGACTTCCCGGAACTGACGATCGTCTGCGGGCACGTCGGCTACCCGTGGACCGAGGAGATGATCGCCGTCGCCCGCAAGCACGACAACGTCGTGATCGACACCTCGGCGTACACCACCAGGCGGCTACCGCCAGAACTGGTGGCCTACTTGAAGACCCGCAGCGGGCAACGCAAGGTGTTGTTCGGGTCCAACTACCCGATGATCATGCCCGCGCACGCACTAGACGGGTTCGACGAGCTCGGGCTCAGCGACGAGGCCCGCCACCTCTATCTTGCGGGCAACGCGCGGCGGGTATTCGGCCTGAACCCGCACGCCGTCACGAATGCAGGTCCCCGGCGATCCGGTGATCACGGGCTGTGAGCTCACCGTGGGTCAGCCAACAGTCAGCCTTTGTACAGCCGGATCGCAGCTAATCGATTTACGGTGTACACCGGTTTGTTTGCCTGCGGGTATGTGCGCAGATCACCTGATAGAAACCGAGCGGTTCCGGTCGAGGGCGGGGAGCAGAGGTTGCGTCTACCAGGGCTGGGGTCTGTGCCGATCCGCTTGCCTGCGCCGTCGCCAGCGGCTCGGCAGGCGGCCGCCGAAAACGCGGCGGCGGACCTGCGACTCGGCTTCTGGGCGGCCGTGGTGGCCGAGATCCGCTGGGCATTCACGCCACCGCGAGATTGGCTATCCGGCGTCGGCGTCAACCTGGTGCTGGCGCTGGTGTTTCTGATCATCGACCCGCTCCACCTCCACCGTCATCAAGACTGGGTGGTCGTGGTCGGCACCTACTTCGCGTCATTCATCCTCGCCGACGTCACCACCACCAACCTGCTCGGTGTTGACCACATCCGGGTGGGGAAGGCCCTGCACGACGGAGTTCCGTTCTGGCGCTTGCTACTCGTGAAGAACGTCGCGCTGATCGTGATCGTCGGGCTGCCCACCCTGGTGGTCGCGATGGCCATGACGTTATGGATGGAAACGCCTGCGCGCCTTATGATCACGATTCCCACCGTCGCGGTCCCGATCCTGTCGTGGATCGGCATCGGCAATGTGATGTCGGTGCTTCTTCCGGTCGCCACCGAACCACTGATCTCCCGCTGGCGACAACGGCGACAACTTCGCCTCACGATCGCGTGGGTGGCTGCGCTGGCCTTGCCGTACGCGTTGTTCTACGTGGCGGACCCCATCGACGGGCTACCGCACAAGTTCCTGTGGCGTGAGGTGCCTGCCGCTATCGGGCCAATACTCGGCCACCACAGCCGCAGCGTCATCCACGTCGGAATTGCGCTTGCCGTGTGGATCGCCGGAATTGCGGTGGCGCAGTGGGTTGTCTCGCGGCGCGGCCTGCGGACCGTGACGGCCGGCAGACTGTAGTCAGTACGTCCGCGTGCGGCAACCGCTGCGGCTAGACGAGCTAGGCGACGCGCTTGCGGGCCTCGGCCTTCTCTTCGTAATACTTCGCGCGCTCGTCGACGGCGGCGAGGAACTGCGTGAGTTCGGTTCGGGCCTTCTCGCCTTCAGGGCCGAAGTCAGACCGCTCGAAGATGCGCCAGAACCGCAGCACGGGTTGCAGAACGTCGTCGTGGTGGATGCGGAGGTCATAGATCCCGGCCTTGGCGATGAGGATCGAGTTCTCCCGAAAATCGGTCATCCCGGCGCCGGGCATGGCGAAACCGATGACCTCGTCACGGATCGCGCTCATGGCGGCGTCCGGCGCGATCTCCAGGGCTGCGGCCATGACGTTGCGGTAGAACACCATGTGCAGATTCTCGTCGATGGCGACCCGGGAAAGTAGCTGGTCGGCGACGGGGCATCCCGACGCCCGGCCGGTGTTGCGGTGCGATACCCGGGTCGCGAGTTCCTGAAACGATACGTAGGCAAGTGCTTCCAGCGGCGTCTTGTCCCCTGAGTCGTATCCGGCGATCGTGTGTTCCATACGCAGGTGTTCGAGCGTGGTGGGATCCACGCCGCGGGTGACGACGAGGTAGTCGCGCAGCGCGATGCTGTGCCGCCCTTCTTCGGCCGTCCATTGCCCGACCCAGGTGCCCCAGGCGCCGTCGCGGCCGAACCGGGTGGCGATTTCCCGGTGATAGGACGGCAGGTTGTCTTCAGTGAGCAGATTGACGACAAGGGCTGCCTTCGCAACGGGGTCCAACGGTGAGTCTTCTGGCGCCCAGTCCTCACCTCCCAGGAAGGCGAAATCGCGGCCTCTGCTCCACGGGACGTAGTCATGCGGTAGCCACGGCCGCACGACGGACAGGTGACGTTCGAGGTTCTCCTCGACAACCGGTTCGAGTTCATGCAGCAGTGCGGTTTGCAGATCGGTCACGGTTAACTCCATCCTCCGAGCGGTGCGTAACCTACGGTACCGTAGCTTACTCCACCGTAGGTTCAATCCCAACCCACGTCAACCGGAGATCCGACGACGCGTCGCTTGGTCGCCTGGGCGGAAAACTTTGCTCTCCGTTGGTATTTCAATCGCATACCTGGGGCGATGGGTCGTCAGGAAGATCGCGCCTGCTCGATACACCCGATCGATCAGCCGAAGTGCACACCCTGGGCCAGCGGCAGGTCGTGTGAGTAGTTGACGGTGTTGGTGGCCCGCCGCATGTACGCCTTCCATGCGTCGGAGCCGGATTCGCGGCCGCCGCCGGTCTGCTTCTCGCCGCCGAACGCCCCACCGATCTCGGCGCCCGAAGTGCCGATGTTGACATTGGTGATGCCGCAGTCGGACCCGTCGGCCGCCATGAACCGTTCCGCCTCGCGTAGGTCGATGGTGAAGATCGACGACGAAAGACCCTGAGGCACGGCATTATTCAATCTGATTGCATCGTCCAGCGCGTCGTAGGTGAGCACATAAAGGATCGGTGCGAATGTCTCGCGGTGCACAAGCTCGGTCTGCACCGGCATCCGCACCACCGCGGGCCGCACGTAATACGAGTTCGGACCACGATCGACGCGCTGGCCCCCGAACACCTCACCGCCGTCGGCGCGGGCTTGCTCCAGCGCGCCGGCCATCTCGCGGTAGGAGGTCTCGGTGATCAACGGTCCGACCAGTGTGCCTTCGGCCGACGGATCACCGATCGGCAGCTGCCGGTACGCGGCCACTATCCGCTCCACCAGCGTGTCGGCGACCGACCGGTGCACGATCAGCCGCCGCAGCGTCGTGCAGCGCTGCCCGGCCGTACCGGCCGCGGCGAACACGATGGCGCGCACCGCGAGGTCGAGGTCGGCAGAGGGTGCGACGACGGCGGCGTTATTCCCGCCGAGCTCGAGCAACACGCGGCCGAACCGCTGCGCCACGCGGGGCCCGACCTGCCGGCCCATCCGCACCGAGCCGGTCGCGCTCAGCAGCGCCACCCGCGGGTCGTCGACGAGCAGCTCGCCGATGTCCCGGCCGCCGATGATCACACGGCACACCGTGGGCGGCGCGCCGACGTCGTCGGCGGCCCGTTGGATCAGCGCCTGGCAGGCCAGCGCGGTCAGCGGCGTAAGTTCCGAGGGCTTCCACACCACGGTGTCGCCGCACACCAGCGCGATCGCGGCGTTCCAGGACCACACCGCCACCGGGAAGTTGAACGCCGTGATGACGCCGACCACGCCCAGCGGATGCCAGGTCTCCATCAGCCGGTGGCCAGGCCGTTCGGAAGCGATGGTGCGCCCGTAGAGCTGACGCGACAGCCCGACCGCGAACCGGCAGATGTCGATCATCTCCTGCACTTCGCCGAGGGCCTCGGAGACGGTTTTGCCGGCCTCGATCGTCACCAGCGACGCCAGCTCGGCCTGGTGCTCGACCAGCAGTTCACCGAACCGCGCGACAAGGGCTCCGCGCTGCGGCGCGGGCGTGGTTCGCCACGTCGTAAACGCCTGAGCCGCTTCGGTGATCGCGGTATCGGCACCGCGCGGTGTTGTTTCGGCGACGGTGAACAACACGTCGCCGGTGATCGGGGTGCCGGCCGGTAGCCCCTGCGTGCCGGGCTCACCGAGTTCGATTCGCGAGCCGATCGCGCGCAGCGCGTCGCGGACCCGCCCGCGCAACTCGGCGGTGGTGGGCAGCGTGGAGGTCTCAGCGGTGGTCATGTGCTTGCCTTTTCGTAGAGCGTGTAGGGGTCGTGGATGTGGTGGCCGATGGCGCCAGCCATCCAGTCCAGGCTGTAATCGGTACCGGTGGGACCGCCGATGTACCCGGCGTCCGCATCGAGGTTGGACCGGAAAATCCCGGCGGCTGAGCGAGGCAGGAAGTCCTCGTACACGATCGGCCGCGACGGGTCCCCATGCCGATAGTAGGCCAGCTTCTGCGCCGCCAGCTCGGCATCGCTGGCCGGAAAATATTGCGGCCAAACCGATTCTACGGCCTGCTGCCGCGCCGCACCCGACGCGGCGGCCCTGTCCGCAGCGGCCATCGCGTCGTCATACCGCTGGCGGCCGGCTGGTGTCAGCGCGACACCGCGAGCCTCCACCTCCCCGAACCGGACCCGCAGCGTGCCGCCGGTCACCGAGCCCTTCGAGTCGCGAAAGCGCCGCGGTTCAGCCAGCGCGCGAAACGAGGTCTGCCGCAACAACACATCCGGCCCGTTCCAGTGCGGCGGCCCCTGGATCGCATCGATCATCGCGATGCCGCGCGCGGTCATTCGTCGGTACAGTTCGTCGATGTCGAGCACCCGCGGGGTGAGGTGGTTAATGTGAGTCGATCGCACGCCTGCGATGTCGGCGACGACCGCCGATACCCGGGTCAGCTCCTCATACCAGGCCCGGTCGATTGGCTCGCGGGACAGTGCGAAGGCCGCCACCGCCGCCGCAACGAACCGCTCAGCCCGGTCGGCGGAGATGCCACCCTCGGCCGCGACGCGCTGGGCCTCGTCGATCAACGCCGGGTCGAACAGCTGACGCTCGTCGAGAAACCGATCGACGCGACGCCGCAAGCCGGCTGGAAAGAACCTGGTATCCGCGCTGGCCAGCATTGACGTGAATACCCGAAACGGGTTGTGCGCCAGCTTATCCGGATCGACGGGACGAAACGCGGTCGACACCACCGGTACTGGCGGCACGGCATCTCGCAGGTCATAGAAGCCGACCGGGTACATGCCGAATGCGGCGAACAGATCCGCAACGGCGGCGAGCTCGCGCGCGCTGCCGACGCGGATGGCGCCGTGGCGCTCGGCGGTCACGCGGTCCAGCGACCCAAGGCGCTCGGCACCCGGGCGGAGGGCCGCGTAATCACGATTCACCTCCGAGCTGACGTTCACCAGCGTGGTGTAGGCAGGAACCTCGGCGCCGTACATCCGCGACAGCGCCGCGGCGAATTGCGCGCGTAGTTCGCAGATTTCGATGCGCACCACGCTTATTTCGCACCCCCGCTGCGATAGTCTCCGGCAATGGCAGAGGGCGAGCGACTCGACGAGGTCGACCGTATCCTGGTGCGTGAACTCCTCGCCGACGGGCGGGCGACCCTGGCGCACTTGGGCGCCACCGCCGGGTTGTCGGTGTCGGCGGTCCAGTCGCGAGTGCGGCGGCTGGAGTCGCGGGGGGTGGTGACCGGGTATACGGCGCGCGTTGACCCCGAGGCGCTCGGGCACATGCTTTCGGCGTTCGTGGCGGTCACCCCTCTCGATCCCTCTCAACCCGATGATGCGCCCGCCCGGCTCGAACACATCGACGCTATCGAGTCATGCCATTCGGTCGCGGGTGAGGAAAGTTATGTCCTGCTGGTGCGGGTGGCCTCCCCGCGCGCGCTCGAGGACTTGCTGCAACAGATCCGCACGGCGGCGAACGTGCGTACCCGAAGCACCATCATATTACAAACATTTTACGAGGAGCGACACTCTATACCGTAGTAAATACTATCTGATGCAGTGTTTACGGAATTTTATCGGTTAGTATCTCAAAGTGACCACTACTCTGACGCCCTCGTCCCGCGAGCGCGCCGCCGACCGGTGGATCGCGCCTGCCGAGGTACACCCTGCCCACGTACACACCGTGCTGGGCCGCAGCGTCCTGGCCGACGGCCTGGACCTGGTGCTCGACCTCGACCGATCGTCGGGGTCGTATCTGGTCGACGCCCGGACCGGCGAGCGCTACCTCGACATGTTCACGTTCTTTGGGTCGTCGGCGATCGGGATGAATCATCCGGCGCTGGCCGACGATGCCGCCTTCCGCGAGGAACTCGCCGAGGCCGCCGTGAACAAGCCGAGCAACTCCGACGTTTACACCGTGCCGATGGCCCGGTTCGTCGATACCTTCGCTCGCGTGCTGGGCGACCCGGCGCTGCCGCACCTGTTCTTCGTCGACGGCGGTGCGCTGGCCGTCGAGAACGCTCTCAAGGTGGCGTTCGACTGGAAGAGTCGCCACAACGAGGCGCGCGGCACCGACCCGGCGCTCGGCACCAAGGTGCTGCACATGCGCGGTGCGTTCCACGGTCGCAGCGGATACACGCTGTCGCTGACCAACACCGAGCCGGTCAAGGTGGCGAGGTTCCCGAAGTTCAACTGGCCGCGCATCGACGCGCCCTATATCCGCGGCTTAAACAGGCACGACATGGATGCGCTGGAGGCCGAGTCGCTGCGGCAGGCCCGCCGCGCATTTGAGGCCCATCCGCACGACATCGCCTGCTTCATCGCCGAACCTATCCAGGGCGAAGGTGGTGACCGCCATTTTCGGCCGCGGTTTTTCGCCGCGATGCGCGAGCTGTGCGACGAATTCGACGCGCTGCTGATCTTCGACGAGGTGCAGACCGGATGTGGGCTGACCGGAACGGCGTGGGCGTACCAGCAACTCGGGGTGACTCCCGACGTGGTGGCGTTCGGCAAGAAGACGCAGGTGTGCGGCGTAATGGCCGGACGCCGGGTCGACGAGGTCGCCGACAATGTGTTCGCGGTCAGCTCGCGGATCAGCTCCACCTGGGGCGGCAACCTGACAGACATGGTGCGCTCGCGGCGGGTGCTGGAGGTGATCGAGGCCGACGGCCTGTTCGCGCGGGCCGCGGCTAACGGCCGCTACCTGCTGTCGCGGCTCGACGACTTGGCCGGCGAGCTGCCCGGACAGGTGCTCGGCGTGCGCGGGCGCGGGCTGATGTGTGCGTTCAGCCTGCCGACCCGGGCACGTCGCGATGAGTTGATCCGCGAGCTGTGGCGACAGCGGGTCATCATGCTCGCCTGCGGCACAGACAGCGTGCGGTTCCGGCCCGCGCTGACGGTGTCACGCGCCGAGATCGACGCCGCGGTCGCAGCGGTCGCCGACGCGCTGCGCCGCCTCGACTCACGTCCGTAGGGTGCCGGCGCGTGACTACCCGGGCGGATCCCGACCGTGGCAATCGAAATGCCGTAAAAATGAGGCGGGTCACCGTAAGGGGGTCGTCAAGCGTTGTCCCACTACGGCCAGCCGATCTCACTCTGGGTGTATGACGCTTTTTGAATTGTCGCCGTCGCTGCAGCATGCGGTCACGCCCCGTATCGACCGGGCGATCTGGCCGTTGACCACGCAGGCCGACGAGTTTGGTCGGCTCTGTGTGGGCGGGGTGGCGTTGACAGAGGTCGCCGACGAATTCCGGACTCCCACGTACGTCCTCGACGAGGCCGATTTTCGACATAGGATTCGGCGCTACCGCGCGGCGCTGCCCGACGTCGATCTCGTCTACGCCGGCAAGTCGCTGCTGACCACCACGGTGGTCCGCTGGGTTGCTGAAGAGGGACTGGGCCTGGATGTGTGTTCGGGCGGCGAGTTGGCCACGGCGCTCGCCGGCGGCATGGATCCCGCCCGGATAATCATGCACGGCAACGTCAAAACGCCGGACGAGTTGCGTGACGCGGCCACGGCGGGTGTGGGCCGTATCGTCGTGGATTCTCCGATCGAGATCGCCTTCCTGGCCGGGCGAGTGCGCCGATTCCAGCGGGTGCTGCTGCGGGTGACACCGGACATCGATATCGACGGCCACCGCGCGGTGAGCACCGGGATCACCGATCAGAAGTTCGGCTTCGCGCTGGCCGACGGGCGCGCCGCGCGGGCGATCAAGCGAATTCTGGATCAGCCGTCTCTTGAGCTGGTCGGGTTGCACTGTCATATCGGTTCGCAAGTGACCGACGCCGCCCTCTACGGCGAAGCCGTCCGGCGGATGATCGCCGCCATGGCCGACGTGCGCGCCGAGCACGGGGTCGTGCTGAGTGAACTGAATATCGGTGGGGGTCACGCGATTCCCTACGTCTCCGGCGGTCAGGAGCTCGACCTGTGCACGCTGGCCGATTTCATCGATGACGCGCTGGACGCGGCCTGCGCCGCCGAGCGCTTCCCCCGGCCGAGAATCGTCATCGAGCCGGGCCGCGCCATCAGCGGACGTGCCGGCGTCACGATCTACCGGGTGGTGGCAGTGAAATCACAGCCCGGGGGACGAACGTTCGTCGCGGTGGACGGCGGCATGAGCGACAACCCCCGGGTGGGCCTGTACGACGCGAAATATACTGTTGCGCTGGCCAACCGTCACCCGCTCGGACCGACCCAACCCATGACCGTCGTCGGCCGCCACTGCGAAGCAGGTGATGAGATCGCCCGCGACGTGGTGCTGCCGACCGACGTACACACCGGTGACTTGCTCGCGGTCGCCTGCACCGGCGCGTATCACCACAGCATGGCGTCGAACTACAACATGGTGGGGCGGCCGCCACTCGTGGCGGTCGGTAACGGATGCAGCCACGAGCTGGTGCGCAGAGAAACCATCACCGATCTGCTGGCCCGCGATTGCGGCTGGACGAACCCGCAACCGGCGCCGCCCCGACACGACACCGGCGGCTGCGATGCACTGCTGCGCGGCATTTAGGCACGTAGTTGCGGCCGAGCGACGCCGGCGCGGTGAGCCCACCGGGTCGGCGCCGGGGAAACCCGTCGGCGCGCTCTCGCCGGAAGTCACAGCGAGCGAATAGCTGGCCAGGATGCGGCCCTTGATGGCGTCCCTGGCGTCCCTGGCGAGCCGCCGCGACACGGCTCGGGCCGTTCGGTGGGACGTTCGCGCTGTAGGAATTCACCGAAGATGTCGCAGCCCCGCGCCACCGACCTCGGTTTTGTCAGATCCGTGTCGGTTGCGGATTGTCATTAAGCTGTCGGAATCCTCGGGTAAGGCGTTGGAGGCGTTGGAGGCGAACAGCGCGATCAGGAGGCGGAACTCTGCCCACCAAGCCCGATCTGCCCTCCCAAAACAACGATGGCAGCGGGTGGCCCCCGCAAGCTGCAAATTCCGCCGACGGGTCAGCTTGCATGGAAAGTGTCAAAGAAGTGCGTGCGAAAAGCCTGGTCGTCCTCAGCGCGGCCGCTTCCGGCAAATCGCATGTCCGTTGTGGCAGCAGTGGTCGACAAAGCCCGAATCTCCGTGCAACGTCGGCGTCACACGGCTTCGGTAGCTTTGCCCTCCGAATCTGCTAATGGCGGGAGGTAACGATGACAGACCCAACTTTCCAGGAGATGACGTCTGCACTGATCGGGCGGCTCGGGCGTCGGGGTTTCATCAAGGCTGTCGCGACCGTCGGCGCGGGTGTTGGTGTCGCGGGCCTGGGGTCCGCGTGCTCGCACAGCTCCGGCTCGGCGGCATCCTCGCCCACCTCTGCGGCATTGGCCGACATCAAGCCGCTGCAGCCTGGTCAGGGGACCCGCACCGGTGATGTGTATCTGTCCTCGCAACCAGATCAGGTGCTCTGGGGCTACGTCCCCAATGTCCACACTTCGCCAGTAACGAGGATGCGTTCGGGGCAGACCATCACCATCGACGCTGTGTCCCATGAGGGCATCCTGGAGGATCAGGGTCGCAACCCTGTCGAGTTCTACGGCCGCTACGGCGTCGCCGCAAACGGAGTTCTTGACGACGCCAAAGTCATTGCTGCCGAATACAACCGAACTCCGCGTGACTTCGTCAAAGATGGTCCCCATGTGGTGACGGGCCCGGTGTTCGTCGAGGGTGCCGAACCGGGAGACGTCCTGAAAATCGAGACGCTCGAGGCAATTCCGCGGGTGCCCTACGGCGTGGTCTCGAGCCGACATGCGAAAGGGGCCCTGGCTCGCGCCAAGGACGGTGGACCGCCGGCGGGAATAACGTTGGCGGAGATCATGCCACCCGTCAGCACCGACGACCGGAACAACCCCGATCCCACCCACCGTGGCGACGTATCGGTCTTCACCGCCATCGAGGACGGTAAAGGTGTGATGCCAGTCGGCAGTTCGGGCCACGTGCGGTTCCCGCTCCACCCGTTCATGGGGATGATAGGAGTCGCGTTCTCCCAAGACCCCAATCCGACATCGGACCTCAACAACTCGATCCCACCAACCCTCGGCGGCGGAAATATCGACATCCGGCATCTGGGCCCGGGGTCCACCTTCTACCTGCCGGTCTTCGCGCCGGGTGCGCTCTTCTACGTTGGTGACCCGCACATGGCCATGGGGGACGGTGAGGTCGCCTTGACCGCCATGGAAGGCTCCTTGAGGGGAACCTTCAGACTGACGGTGTGCAAGAAAGGCTCGTCGGATGCCCCCACCGTCGCCTACTACTACCCATTCGCAGAGACCGCCGACGCCTGGATCCCGATCGGACTGTCTGATCCCGACGGCGCCGCGCACGGACAAATCACTGACCTCAACATCGCGATGCGGCGAGCCGTTGTCAACGCACTGGACTATCTTGAGCGCGACCGCGGCATGGACAGGGACACCGCCTACGCTTACCTCTCGGCCGCTTCAGATTTCAGCGTGTCCCAGGTCGTCGACCGCACCGTCGGGGTTCACGGGCAGATCTACAAGGCTCACTTCACGTGATGGCCGATGGAGCATGGCTGGCACGCCGCACGGCCCCCTCGACGCCGAGGCGCGCATGGCGGACTTTACCGATCTGGTGGCGACCGTGATCGCCAACGCCGAGACCCGCGCGCAACTCACCGCGTCTTGGTCGCCGCAGGACGATCGCTGCCTGCTGAGCTGGAATGGGGTGGGCTGCCGCCGCCGCGACGATCGCTAGCGTGGCAGCTCCACCCGCCAACAGCGGTGTGAGGTGGTTCAGTTTGATTCGCTTGGTGGTTCCTTCGTCACTGCCGAAACCGGCAAGATGTACGGATATCTGGTGTCGGCAGGTTGGTCCCCCGATTAGTTGTGTGCGTGGATACCTTGTCCCGCGGTCGGCGCACCGCCCGGCGGTGCCATTGCGACCAAGTGTTACCGGTCTCCGTCCCGTGGTAGCCGCCGTAGAAGTCCCCTTCGTAGTAGGGATATTGCGGCGCCGAACAAATGGGCCGCGGCCGGACGGCACTAGGACGCCGCTGAGCGTTTCACGAGGAGCGACCGGCTAAGGGTGATGGTCTCCGGTTTCGATTTGGCGACCGATCCGTTGTCGAAAGGTGGTTGCGGGTCGTATTCGATCATCAGTTGGATCGCTTCGGCGACCTGGTCCCCGGCGATGTGGGCGGCGAGGGTGAGGGCCATGTCGATCCCGGCGGACACACCGGCTGCGGTCACGATTTTGCCTTCGGTGACGACCCGCCGGGTGGTGTAGCGGGCACCGAACGCTTCGAGTTCGTCGACGGCTGCCCAGTGGGTGGTGGCCTCGAGCCCCTGCAGCAGTCCGGCGGCTGCCAGCACTAGTGCGCCGGTGCACACTGAGGTGGTCCACTGGGTCGTCGTGTGCACCTGACGAACCCAGCCGATGAGTGTCTCGTCGGTAGTTGCTCTGCGGGTGCCCGGTCCGCCGGGGACGACGAGTACCTCACAGTTGTCGACCTCCTGCAGCGACGCGTCGGCCACAATGGCCAGCGTGCCGGTGTCGCTACGGACCGGGCCACGCTGGGCGGCGGCGAAGAGGACCTCGGCGCCAGGGATCTCGGACAGGACCTGGTAGGGCCCGACCGCATCGAGGGCAGTGAAGTGGTCGAATAAGGGGATGACGATGCGCATGGAGGTCCTCTTTTTCAGGTCGGGGTTCGGGGGCTGAAATGTTGGCGGTATTGGCCAGGAGTGACTCGGACGGTGCATTGGAAGCTGCGATGTATCGTCTCGACAGTGACGAAGACGCAATCCCGAGCGATGTCGGTTAGTCCACGTCGGGGGGTTTCACGGAACCGCCGTCCCGCTTCCACGCGGACGGCCTCGACGTAGGTTGCGCGCCTGCTGCCGAATTCCTGGGTGAAGCGGCGCGAGAAGTTCCGCACGCTCATCGAGGTGCGAGCGGCCATGACGGGAACCGAGAGGTCGTCTCCGAGATGGTCGGCCATCCAGGATGCAAGCTGCACGAGGGGTGTCCCGTTCAGGACGTTGAGCTGCGAGCTGAGCACTGAACTGTGACTGGCCACCTCAGCGGCGAACACAGCCGCGATCACGGCGGCCTCCAACTATGAATCATCAGGAAACGTTCTGCTCGATAAACCCGGGTGTCAGGCGCGCTGATCGCTCCCGATTGCACTCAGATCGCGATTGCGGTTTCGCCTGGACCGCACGGCTCGCAGCGCCTGGTCCCAGAGCAGCTGCGCCGACGGTGCGAGTTGGCCTGCCTTGACAGCGTCCCTGCCCAGCAGCGCCGTGGCCGCCGCTTTGGTCGCCACGGACGCCTTGGACACGTGGCCGGAGTCAAACGGCGGCTGCGGGTCGTACTCGATGGCGAGCTGCACGGCCTTCGCCTTGCTCTCCCCGCTGATCTGGCCGAACAGCCACATCGCGAGGTCGATACCTGCCGACACGCCTGCCGCGGTCACCACCTTGTCCTGGTGGACGATCCGCTGGTCACCGTCGGGCTCTACACCGAACGGCTTCAGCATCGGGAGCACCAGCCAGTGCGATGTGGCGCGACGGCCCGTCAGCACCCCTGCCGCGGCGAGGATGATCGACCCGGAGCACACCGACGTCGTCCAGGTCGACGTGGCGTGAACCTGGCGCACCCAATCGAGCAGCTTCCCGTCACGCGCGTGCTCGAAGGTGGTCACGCCGCCCGGCACCAGCACGATGTCGGGTGTCGGCGTCTCATCGAACGAATGCGTGGCGCCGATAAGCAGCACCGCGGAGTCGGCGACGATCGGCCCCGGCTCGTGCCACACGAACCGGACCTCGGCGTCGGGCAGATGGCGCAGCACCTCGTAGGGTCCGATGAAATCAAGAGCGGTGTAGCCGGGATACACCACGATCGCGATCTGGGTCATTGTGATCTCCTGTTCGGTTTATGCGAATGTCTTGCGGTACCGGTCGGGCGGAATGCCCAGCCGTCGAACAAAATTGCGGCGCAAAGTCTCGGCGGTGCCGAACCCACAACGGGCGGCGATGACGGTGACCGTGTCGTCGGTCTCCTCGAGCTGGCGACGGGCCGCCTCGGTGCGGATCCGCTCGACGTACGCGCCGGGTGCCTCGCCGACCTCGTCGGTGAACACCCGCGTGAAGTGACGCGGGCTCATCGCCGCTCGGCGCGCCAACTCTGGAATGCTGTGTGGGCCAGCGGGTTCAGCTTCGATGGCCTCCTGGACGTCGCGGATCGGTGCGCGCTTGGCCCGCGGCATCCACACCGGCGCGGCGAACTGTGTCTGCCCGCCGGGCCGTCGCAGGTACAGCACCAGCCAGCGGGCCACGGTCTGCGCGACCTCGGTGCCGTAGTCGTCCTCGACCAGTGACAGCGCCAGGTCGATGCCTGCGGTAACGCCTGCGGCCGTCCACACGTGGTCGGAGCTGCGGACGAAGATCGGCTCTGGATCGACTGTGATCTTTGGGAATTCGCGCGCCAGCTGCCCCGCGAACGCCCAGTGCGTTGTCGCGACGCAGCCGTCGAGCAGCCCGGCCTGCGCGGCGAGGAACGCGCCGGTGCAGACACTGACGACGCGGCGTGCGTTCTCGGCGGCGATCTGAATCCACCCGATGACGTCCGGGTTCTGCCGCGCGGCGTCCGTTCCGAACCCGCCGGGCAAGACGATGGTGTCGACGGGACGGCGTGGGTCTGGCAGCGGTTCAGCGACCAGCGCCAGGCCGGTTCCGGTGGTGGCGGGCTCGCCGTTGCGCGAAACGACGCGCACGTCGTAGCCGTCGTCGGCGCGGCCCATTCCCTGCAGGCAGAGCGTCGAGCTGGTGAACACCTCCGACGGGCCCACCAGATCGAGGGACTGGACGCCCGGGAAGCCGAGGATCAGCACGGATCGCGCCATGAACCCAGTGTTGGCGACGACGGCCGTGGCGTCCACGCCATGACACCCACAAATTAGGACATCACCTACGGGTCGCAGCTTGGGCGAGTTCCACGAATTCTGCGATCAGTGGCGTGCGGCCGGACGACGCCCAGGCCAGCCGCACCTCGTTCGGCGGGATGTCGGTGATCGGCGTCCGGACTTCGACCAGACGGCCGCCCAGTCGCCACATCCGGTAACGGCGTGGCGAGCCGACAACGAACGATGCATCCTGGGGCGGGCCGGCAGTGGCGGTCATCCGGTTCTGGTGATGCCCGGCGTCGTCTACGGCCGCGGCGGCGGGCTCATCGGCCGGTTCCTCGGCGCGCCGGCCCGCGCCGGCGCAGCGCACTACATCGGCGCCGGCGACAACGATGGTCGGTGGTCCACGTCGAGCACATCGCCGAGCTGTATGTCGCAGCGCTCGGGGCCCCGGCGGGCGGCGTCTACGCCGGTGTCGACGACACCCAGGCACCGACGATGCGCCAGATCGCCGAGGCGGTGAGTGTCGCCGAGGGCCAACCGGATACCGCGAGTTCGATCACGATGGAGCAGGCTGGAAACGAATTCGGCCCGCTTGCCGACGCATTCGCTCTCGACCAGCCCATCGCCGCCGCCGGCGCCCGCCGCGACCTCGGCTGGGCACCAGCCTCTCGCAACGTTCTGGCCGAGCTCGCCACCGAAGGCTAAGAGGTGGCCGTCAAGCCGCGGCGCAGGCTAATCATCTAACCAAACCAATAATTTGTAAGGAGCTAGAGACGTCAGGCCAATGCGTCCCGACCCTTTTGTTCAACCGACGCAGGTTGGCGGTACTTGGCGGCGTTAGTAAGCGCCTCGGCGACAACGTGATACGCGGCCACTTCGGCGGATTCTGGCAGCAAGCCCGCTTATGGGCTCCGCTGACACTTGCCGTCATGCTCCACCACTGTTGACGGCGTGGTACTCGGCCGGTCGGGTGAGGCCGGCAAGCATAACCTCAATGGCCTTTGCGCGACTGTCCTCGCTGTCGGCGGAGTCGGTCATGCGAATGAACGTGGCGATGTCATCAGCGGTGATGTCCGGGCGCAATCCACCGGCCTCGCGGAGCCGCGACGTGGCCGGCCCGATCACGGCGGTGATGAGACGGTGGGCGTGTTCGTCGGCGCGTCGGCTCGCCCCGGCCAGCCGCAAAAAGGTTGCCACTTCACGCTCAGACAGATCACAGCTACGGGTGAAAACCGCCCGAAACGCTTCGTGCGGGTCCTTGATTTGCGCCGCCCGATCGGCGTTCTCCTGCACCGTGTGGATCAGGTCGTCGAGGACCGCCTGGATCAGGTCGTCTTTCTCGGGGAAGTGCCGGTACAGCGTGGTCGGTCCGACCCCCGCCCGACGAGCGATCTCCTCGAGGCTGACCTCGGGCCCGCACTCGATAAACGCTTCGCGCGCGGCCGTCACCAGCCGCTGCCGGTTGCGCAGCAGATCCTTGCGTGGCGCAGGCATGACCGAACCTCCCAACGAAGCGGTAGCGCGACTGCCGTTTCAGCGCTAGCGTGAGAAACGGAAGTGCCACCACCATATCTGAGCCGTGGCGGCTATCGAGGAGTCGGAGGCAATATGTTCGGAAACCAAGAGGCTACGAAGGTCCAGGGCCCCCCGGGACGCCGGACAAGGTATTGGACCGCAGCCGATATCCCCGAACAGACCGATCGCATCGCGATCATCACCGGCGCTAACACAGGCGTCGGTTTCGAGATCGGCAAGGCGCTTGCCAGCCACGGCGGCGACGTTGTCCTCGCGGTACGCAACCCCGACAAAGGCAAAGCAGCGGCAGCACGGATTATTACCGACACTCCCGGCGCCACCGTGGGTGTCCAGCAGCTTGACCTCAGTTCACTGGACTCGATTCGGACCGCTGCGGCCGAGTTGCGGGCCAAATTCGACCACATCGATCTGCTGGTCAATAACGCCGGCGTGATGGGGACCCCGAAATCGATCACACAAGACGGGTTCGAGCTCCAGTTCGGCACCAACCATCTCGGGCATTTCGCGCTGACCGGTTTGCTACTCGACCATGTCCTTGCCGCGCCGAACTCGCGCATCGTGACCGTCAGCAGCGCAGCCCATCGACTTGCGCCGCGGATTCGATTCGACAACCTCCAAGGTGAGCGCGGCTACAGCTCGCTTGGCGCGTATGCGAAATCCAAGCTCGCCAACCTGCTCTTCACCTATGAACTGCAGCGCCGCGTCACCGACACAAGCACCACGATCGCCGTCGCCGCGCACCCCGGCGGCTCCACGAGCGAACTGGCGCGTCACTCCTCGGCCGCGGTTCGAATGTTCAGTGCACATTTACTCCAGAGCGCGGCCATGGGCGCCCTCCCCACGCTGCGAGCCGCCACCGACACCCAGGTGCGCGGCGGCCAATACTTTGGCCCGGGCGGCTTTCTCGAAGCCCGCGGCTACCCCAAGCTCTTGCAATCCAGCACACAGTCACACGACGTGGAAATTCAACGCAGGATGTGGACGATGTCCGAAGAACTCACCCAGATCAGCTACCCGTCTACCAACTCGGACGCGCTAGCAGGCCGTTCGCCTGCGGCTCTACCGCCCCCGCAAACATCGACGCAGTCATCGTGACGACACCATCCGGGCTCGCCGCCCGCACTGTCGACCGATTCTTTGATCGGCTTCGCAAGTTACCCCCACCGCGCAATGCGTACGTGGTCGAGCGCGGTCTGCGGACGCCGACCCGAGACGGTGTCGTGCTGGTCAGTGACCATTACGCCCCTGTAGTGCCAGACGATGACCGCGCCACCATCCTCATCCGCACGCCGTACGGCCGAGGCCTGCCCGTCGACGTGCTATGGGCTCGGACGTTCGCCGCGCGGGGCTACCACGTGATCCTGCAGAGCTGCCGGGGAACGCAAGACTCCACCGGCACCTTTGAGCCGATGGTGCGCGAAGCCGAGGATGCCCAGGACACGATCGTGTGGCTGCGCGAACAGCCATGGTTCAACGGTGCGCTGGCCACTTTGGGAATGTCCTACCTGGCCTTCGCCCAATGGGCCCTCCTGGCCGACCCGCCGCCGGAGCTTCGGGCCAGCGCAATGATCGCGGGACCGCACGACTTCAGCCGGGCCATCTGGGAAAACGGGGCGTTCGCGCTGGAGAACTTCCTGGGCTGGAGCGATGTGAACAGTGCGCCACTCGCGGAAAGGCCGAGCCTGTTGCGGCAGCTAGCGGGCAACAGGAAAATGGTGAACCGGCAGAAAGTGGCATTCGCCGCACTACCAGCTGCGGAGGCGGCCGAGTCCATCCTTAATCGGCGGGCGCCGTGGTACCGGGAATGGCTCGAACACCCCAACCTGACCGATCCCTACTGGCAGCGCTACAACTTCGCCGACGCGCTGCGGCGGGTGAACACACCGACGCTGCTCGTCGGCGGCTGGCAGGACATCTTCGTCGGACAGACCGTCGAGCAGTACCAGGCGCTGCAGTCCAGGGGCGTCGATGTTGCCTTGACACTGGGGCCGTGGACCCATGCCGGCCATGTTCTCAAGGGGTCATCGGTCATCGACAATAAAGCCCTCAACTGGTTCGACACCCACGTAGCCGGGCGACCGGGCCGGCCTACCCAACTCGTGCGCACCTTCGTCACCGGCGCCAACGCCTGGCACAGCCAGCCGGCATGGCCGCCCAGCAGCACCCCGACCACCTGGTATCCAGATGACGGCGGCTTGCTGACACCGACGGCCCCAGCTGGCGGCCGGTCGACTTTCCGCTACGACCCCCGCGAGCCGACACCCTCTGTCGGTGGGCGGCGGCTTTCCGCTGATGCCGGCGTACGAAACAACGGAGGCCTGGAGGCAAGGCCGGATGTGTTGACCTTCACCACACCGGAACTGACCGCCGATCTCGAATTCGAGGGATTCCCCGTCGTCGATGTGTCGTTGACTGTGGACAACCCCCACGCCGATGTCTTCATCCGCATCTGTGATGTCGACCCGAAGGGCCGCTCCCGCAATATCACTGATGCCCTGCTCCGACTGGACGCGACGGCGCCTCCCGGCGAGGTCCAGCACATCACCGCACGGCTATCGCCTTGCGCCCACCGTCTGTTGAGGGGCCACGGCCTGCGGCTGCAGATCTCCGGTGGTACCCATCCGCAGTACGCCCGAAATCTCGGCACCGAGGAACCCCTGTCCACCGGAACTAGCCTGAAACCAGCCGTCCACACCATTCACCGTAACCACACGTGGCTGACGCTCCCCGTCACCTCGACAATGGTCACCAGGCCGGCGTTAGCCGAACGGCTGGAAGATGTCGTCGATCGGGGACACTGACCTTGGCTTTGTCAGGTCCATAACGGTCGCCGTATCCACGAGGTAGGCGCGCCCACGCTCGAGGTTTCGACCCCACGGACACGAAACCAACACAGCGACACTGCCCCAGGTCACGTTACGGACATGAAACTGAGATTTGGACACGAACCGGGGTTCCTACACTCAACAGTTCGCGCGGTCGGGAAGAAACTCGCGGACGGGCCCGTTGGCATGGGTGACAACTTGAGTGATATAGGCTCAACTATCAGGTTGACGGAGAGCCTTCCCCGGGAGCAGACTTGAGCCCGGTTCGCTCACAAGACGCAGGACAAATAGCAGGAGGAAAACACCATGGCTCGTGCGGTCGGAATCGACCTCGGGACCACCAACTCCGTCGTCGCGGTTCTGGAAGGTGGCGACCCGGTCGTCGTCGCGAACTCCGAGGGCTCGCGCACGACCCCATCCGTCGTCGCGTTCGCACGCAACGGCGAGGTGCTGGTGGGGCAGCCCGCCAAGAACCAGGCGGTGACCAACGTCGACCGCACCGTTCGGTCGGTCAAGCGCCATATGGGCACTGACTGGTCGATCGAGATCGACGGGAAGAACTACACCGCCCCGGAGATCAGCGCACGCATCTTGATGAAGCTGAAGCGCGACGCCGAGAGCTACCTCGGTGAGGACATCACCGACGCCGTCATCACCACGCCGGCGTACTTCAACGACGCGCAGCGGCAGGCCACCAAGGACGCCGGCCAGATCGCCGGACTCAACGTTCTTCGCATCATCAACGAGCCCACCGCCGCGGCGTTGGCGTACGGCCTCGACAAGGCCGACAAGGAACAGACCATCCTGGTGTTCGACCTGGGTGGCGGCACCTTCGACGTGTCGCTGCTGGAGATGGGCGAGGGCGTCGTCGAGGTGCGCGCCACCTCGGGCGACAACCACCTCGGTGGCGACGACTGGGATCAGCGCATCGTTGACTGGCTGGTCGACAAGTTCAAGGGCACCAGCGGCATCGACCTGACCAAGGACAAGATGGCGATGCAGCGGCTGCGGGAGGCCGCCGAGAAGGCCAAGATCGAGCTGTCCAGCTCGCAGAGCACCTCGATCAACCTGCCCTACATCACGGTCGACTCGGACAAGAACCCGCTGTTCCTCGACGAGCAGCTGACCCGGGCCGAGTTCCAAAGGATCACGCAGGACCTGCTCGACCGCACCCGCAAGCCGTTCCAGTCGGTGATCGCCGACGCCAGCATCTCGGTGGCGGACATCGACCACGTGGTGCTCGTCGGCGGCTCGACCCGCATGCCCGCGGTGACCGAATTGGTCAAGGAGCTCACCGGCGGCAAGGAGCCCAACAAGGGCGTGAACCCGGACGAGGTCGTCGCGGTCGGCGCGGCGCTGCAGGCCGGCGTGCTCAAGGGCGAGGTGAAAGACGTTCTGCTGCTTGATGTCACGCCACTGTCGCTGGGCATCGAGACCAAGGGCGGCGTCATGACCAAGCTGATCGAGCGCAACACCACGATCCCGACCAAGCGGTCGGAGACCTTCACCACGGCCGACGACAACCAGCCGTCCGTGCAGATCCAGGTCTATCAGGGCGAGCGTGAGATGGCCTCGGCCAACAAGCTGCTCGGCAGCTTCGAGCTGACCGGCATCCCGCCGGCCCCGCGTGGCGTGCCGCAGATCGAGGTCACGTTCGACATCGACGCCAACGGCATCGTGCACGTCACCGCCAAGGACAAGGGCACCGGCAAGGAGAACACGATCCGCATCCAGGAGGGCTCCGGCATCTCCAAGGATGAGATCGACCGGATGGTCAAGGACGCCGAGGCGCACGCCGAGGAGGACCGCAAGCGCCGCGAGGAGGCCGACGTCCGCAACCAGGCCGAGACGCTGGTCTACCAGACGGAGAAGTTCGTCAGCGAGCAGCGCAGCGCCGAGGGGGGTTCGAAGGTCCCCGAGGACACGCTGAACAAGGTCGACGCGGCGATCGCCGAGGCCAAGACGGCGCTCGGTGGATCGGATATCAACGCGATCAAGTCGGCGATGGAGAAGCTGGGCCAAGAGTCACAGGCATTGGGCCAGGCCATCTACGAGGCCACCCAGGCCGCACAGGCGACCGGCGGCGGTGACGGCTCCTCTAGTAGCGACGATGTGGTGGATGCCGAGGTGGTCGACGACGGCCAGGAGAGCAAGTGAGCTCGGAGCATGAGGCTCACGAACCCGTAGTCGTCACCGACAAGCGGCGCATCGACCCTGAAACCGGTGCTGTGCGTGAGGGATCGACCGGGCCGGCCCCCAGCGGGTCGGCACCGGCCGCCTCCGGTGGCACCGACAGCGACGACGCCGCGGAACTCAAGGCGACACTGCAGCGGGTGAAGGCCGAATACGACAACTACCGCAAGCGTTCGGTCCGCCAGGAGCAGCTCGGCGCCGAGCGGGCGAAGGCCGCGGTGGTCGCCCAACTGCTCGGCGTTCTTGATGATCTCGATCGCGCCCGCAGCCACGGCGACCTGGAGTCCGGGCCGATGAAGTCGGTCGGGGAGAAGCTGACCACCGCGTTGGAGGGCCTCGGCCTCACCGCGTTCGGCGAGGAGGGCGACGAATTCGATCCCTCGTTGCACGAAGCCGTCCAGCACGAGGGCGACGGCACCAAGCCGGTCGTCGGGACCGTGATGCGGCGCGGCTACCGGCTCGGCGATCACGTGTTGCGGCATGCGCTGGTCGGCGTGGTCGACACCGTGGACGACAAACCGGAAGGATCCGAAACCCAGACCGACGGTAACGGCGACACCGGTGCGGAACAGACCGCAGAATCAGAATCATCGGTCGACTGACACTGACGTCGACTAACCCTGACAAGGAGGTGACGCGGCATGGCCCAACGTGAATGGGTCGAGAAAGACTTCTACAAGGAGCTGGGCGTCTCCTCTGATGCCAACGAGGACGAGATAAAGCGGGTGGCCCGGCGGCTGCTCGCCGAAAACCACCCGGATCGCAACCCGAACAACCCGGCGGCCGAGGATCGGTACAAGGCCGTTTCGGAGGCCAAGGACGTGCTGACGGACCCGGCCAAGCGCAAGGAGTACGACGAGACCAGGCGGCTGTTCGCCGAGGGTGGCTTCGGTCGCCGGTTCTCTGGAGGCAACTTCGGCGGGTTCGGCACCGGCGGCGACGGCACCGAGTTCAACCTCAACGACCTGTTCGACTCCGCCAGCCAGACCGGCGGCGCGAACATCGGGGACCTGTTCGGCGGCCTGTTCGGAAGGGCGGGTGCGCAACCGCGGCCCAGCCGTCCGCGTCGCGGCAACGACCTCGAGACCGAGACCGAGCTCGACTTCCTCGAGGCCACCAAGGGCGTCGCGATGCCGCTGCGGCTCACCAGCCCCGCACCGTGCACCAACTGTCATGGCAGCGGTGCACGCCCGGGCACCAGCCCGAAGGTGTGCAGCACGTGCAACGGCTCCGGTGTGATCAACCGCAACCAGGGCGCGTTCGGGTTCTCCGAACCGTGCACCGACTGCCGGGGCACCGGCTCGATCATCGAGCACCCCTGCCCCGAGTGCAAAGGCACCGGGGTGGCTACCCGCACCCGCACGATCAACGTCCGGATTCCCCCTGGCGTGCAGGACGGGCAGCGCATCCGGTTGCCCGGTCAGGGCGAGGCGGGCTTGCGAGGGGCGCCGTCGGGCGATCTGTACGTCACCGTGCATGTGCGTCCGGACAAGGTTTTCGGTCGCGACGGCGATGACCTGACCGTGAACGTGCCGGTCAGCTTCGCTGAATTAGCGCTCGGTACAACGCTTTCCGTGCCTACGTTGGACGGCAAGGTCGGAGTGCGGGTTCCGAAGGGCACGACAGACGGGCGCATCCTGCGGGTGCGCGGCCGCGGTGTGCCGAAGCGCGACGGAGGCAACGGCGACCTTCTTGTCACCGTGAAGGTCGCGGTGCCGCCGAGCCTCGAGGGTGCTGGGCTTGAGGCGCTGGAGAAGTACGCGGCCGCCGAGAAGGCGAGCGGGTTCGACCCGCGGGCCGGCTGGGCCGGGCGATGAGCGCTCGGGCGAAGAGCAGAGGGCAGCGATGAGCGCTCGCGCGAAGAGCAGAGCTCAGCGATGAGCAAGTCCGACGACGCCCGCACGTTCCTGATCTCGGTCGCCGCCGAGTTGGCCGGCATGCACGCGCAGACGCTGCGCACTTACGACCGGCTCGGCCTCGTCACGCCGCGCCGCACCAGGGGCGGCGGGCGACGTTATTCACAGCACGACGTCGACCTTCTGCGCGAGGTGCAGCGGCTGTCCCAGGACGAGGGCGTCAACCTAGCCGGCATCAAGCGGATCATCGAGCTGACCACTCAGGTCGAGGCGTTGCAGTCCCGGCTGCGTGAGCTGGCCGACGAGGTCGAGCGACTTCGCACGAACCAACGCCGCGACATCGCTGTGGTGCCGAAGTCCACGGCGTTGGTGGTGTGGGAGCCGCGGCAGACGCGGCGATCTCGCCGCTAGGCACCGGCGATCTCGCCGCTAGGCGGCGACGACGTGGATCGAGAACGTCGCAGTGGCCGGCTCGCCTTCGGTGGCAACGCGGTACGTGCCGCGGCGTAACGAGTCGGTGGGCGCACACATCGGCTCGAAGCAGATCACCTCGTCGTCACTGGGCGAGAACACCTGCGCGGCGCTGTAGCCCTCGTCGAAGTGCACCTCGAGGCGGCGGTCGCCGCCCGAGATCGCAAACACAGAGCCGGGCTTGACCTCGTCATAGCTCTCGTCGAAGTACCTGTCGCCCAAGGTCTCTGTCAACGCGGCGTGGTCCTCCGTCTCTCCGCTGGGAATCAGCCAGGCGTTGACGGGGCAGTACCGCATGGCGGGCAGCTCCATCTGCCACTCACCGCGCGGCACGTCGGGAATCCGCAGGTACGGGTGGAAGCCGAAACACAGCGGGACGTCGGCTCTGGTCGTGGCCGTGACGGTCGTCTTGACCGTGAGCACACGGTCGGCGAGCGTGACGTCCACCGTCAGCAGGTGCGGGAACGGGAAGCTGACCAGCAGCCGCGGGGTCCCTCCGTAGTCGAGCTCGGCGGTGAGCCGATTCGCTGTCCGCCCCGTGACCTGCCAGCCTTCGTACGCGGCCAGGATGCCGTGAATCACCACGCCATGTTGATCAGTGCGCACCCCTCCGATCCCGGGCGTTAGCGTGACGGCCGCCTTGTCGACGCCATAAGTGTTCGCGCTCAACCTGTTTGCCCACGGATACAAGATCGGGATGCCCATCGTCTTGCCGGTGGTCATGTACGCATGCAGGCCCCGGCGCTGGCCGAGCAGCTCGACTCCGTCGTCGGACAGCGAGGTACCTACCATCCCGGCGCCCGGCACGTAGGTCGCCGTCAGTGACGAGGACGGGTCGTTGAGCGTGACGGTCTCCAAGTCGGCCATCGTCGGATTGTGCCACAGGAACTCGTTGCCGCCGGGTCCGCTTGGGGTCAATCAGCCACCGGATCGTGCTGGATTCGTTCTACCGGAGCGCCTTTGGCGATCAGCGCCGCTTTGGTGGCCGCGATCATCTGCGGGCCGCCGCTGATGAGGATCTGGCGTTCGCCCCAGCCGCCGTACTTCGTCACCACCTCGGGCAACCGGCCCGTCTGGCGTACATGCAGGCCCCGCGGCGGTTGCACGTCGGGGTAGTCGACCGCCCACGGCGGGTCGCGGTCGAACTCCGTCACCGGGGACACCGACAGCCACGGGTTGTGGGCCGCGAGCTGCCACAGTGTTTGCAGGTCGTAGAGCTCGCAGGGGTAGCGCGCGCCGAAGAAGAGGTGGACCCGCGGGTTGTCATGGGAACGGGTGAGGTCCATGATCAGCGTTCGCAAGGGGGCCAGTCCGGTGCTGCCGGCCACCATCAGCACGTCGCCGCCGCCGCGATCGACCTCCATAGCCCCGTGCGGAGCCGACATCCGCCACCGGTGCCCGGGACGCGTCTCGCCGACGATCGCGGTGCTGACCATCCCGCCGAGCACCGCGCGGACGTGGAACTCCACATTGCCGTCCGGATCGGCCGGGATCGCGGGGCTGAGATAGCGCCAGCGGCGCGGGCACTGCGGCACCTGGACGTTGACGAACTGGCCGGGGAGGTAGCCCATCGGCCGGTCGAGGTGAAGCCGCACCACCGAGATCTCGCGCGACACCAGCTGATGTTCGATGACGGTGCCGTCCCACCACGCCGGGCCGGTCTCGGTCTCTGCTGCGCCGCTCATCAGGCCGGTGACCAGCGCCACCATGTCGTGGGCCGCCTCGTCCAGCGCGGCGTCCCAGCGATCGATCAGGTGGCCGCGGAAGCTGCTGTGCAGTGCCTTCTGCAGCGTTATGTAATGCTCTTCTCGCACACCGTATTTGCGGTGATCGCGACCGAGCTGAGCGAGGAACGCGATGGGTTCTTCGGTGCGCTGCTCAATGATTTCACCGAGTACCCACCACAGTGCACGGCCGAAGAAGGCGCGCTGAGCGGTCATGTCCGGCGGGAACATGTCGCGGGCCGTCGGGTCGAGCGCGAACCAGTCCGCGTAGAACCGGCGCACCAGTTCGTTGTCACCGAACACCGGATCAATCGCCGCGCGCAGCGTTCGCAGCGAGTCACGATCGTCCAGTCCCACGATCGATGAGTTTAGGCAGGTCGGATGACCGCGGCGACCGCGGTCGGTGCCGCCCGGCGCGCTACAGCGAGTGGATCCCCTTGTAGAGCACGAGCAGGCCGATCACGACGAGGATGGCCGCCACCAGTGTGGCGTTGTGTTTCTCCATCCAGTCCTTCAGCTTGCCCAGCGCCGGGTCCAAGCGGTCCCCGGAGACCGCGTACGCCAGCACCGGTAGCGCAACCGACGACGCGGAGATCGCGACGAAATAGGCAACCGCAAGCCACACGTGTGGCAACCCGAGTCCCTCTGTGCCGATCGCCAAACCTGCTGCGGCGCAGATGAATAGCACCTTCGGGTTCACCACGGCCAGCGCCATGCCGGTCACGCCCGCCTTCATCGGCGTGACGGTGCTGAGCTGGCGCATCCACGACGGCATGTGCGCGGAGCGGTGCCGCGTCAGCCAGCGGAAGACACCGAACACGATCAACGCGGCGCCGACGACGATGCGCAACCACGACGCCCACTTCGGCGGGTGGTTGACATCGCCCACCAAGCCGGACACTTCGACGAAGATCGCGGTCAGCGCGGCCAGCGCAAGGACCCAACCCAACAGATACGTCAGCGCTGCGGGCCGAGGATTGGGAGCGTGCAAGACCAGGACGGCAGGGATGATCGACAGCGGCGACAAGGTGATCACCAGCGCGAGCGGGGCCAGCTCGCTGAGTACGGCGCCCCAGTTTCCTGCCATCAGCCAGAATCTTCGCATCTGACGGCGCGATGCATCGCGTTAAACGAAAGTCCGCCTGACGAATTAATGTCGCACCCAGGGCAGGTCTTTGAAGAAGTCCGCATTCTCGCCACGTTGCGGTGCTCGGCTGTGTACTGTCCGGATCGCGCGGTCCTTTCGCAGTGGCCGTTGCGGATTGGGGAATCCATCGTGGCCCGTCGAAAAATAACTGTGGTCGCAGTTGCGCTTGCGCTCCTGATGTCGATGACCGTCTCCTGCTCTTCGCATCATGAGCCAAAACCGGCGCCGCCGGGGGTCAACGCGGGGCCGAACGGTCACCCCGTTTCATATAAGGAACCGGTCAAACTGTCGAGCAAGGACGGCGTGCTCGAGGTCCGACTGTCCGCGCACCAGGGCACCGTCAACCTGGACACGGTGTCGCAACCCGTTTCCGACTTCCTGGTCTTCGGCTACGAGCTGATCAAGGGGACCAGTTCGGACGGCTCGAGCAGCGGTGACAACCTCTATCCCGGGCCGACACTGCGGGTCGATCCGGGCGAGCGTCTGATCGTCCATTTCGACAACGACTTGCAGGACCTCACCGTTGGGGACTTCAATGATCCGGCGTTCACCCCGGTCGGCGACCAGGTGCCGATCTATCCGCCGGCCCTCAATGCGGCGCCGCTGAACCTGCACGTCCACGGGGTGCACGTCAGCCCGAGCGGCAACTCCGACAATGTCCTGCTGTCCATCCCACCCGGGATGGGCAACGTCTACGACTATCCGATACCGAAGGACATGCCCAGCGGCATTTATTGGTATCACGGCCACCGTCACACGTTGACCGCGCAGCAGACGTACATGGGACTGGCCGGGCTGCTGGAGATCGGGCGTCCCGACGGGAACTTGCCGCTGGTGACCAAGAACAACATCCCGGTCCGGGACATGGCGCTGCAATACAACTTCGTGTTCGACCGCAAGGGCAGCGGCCACAAGCTCAACAACGCGTACTGGCCGGAGTGGGTCAGCACGCTCACGCCGCCGCAGGGATCACAGCTCGCCGACGGCACCTATTCGCCGAGCCTGGCCCCGCTGAACTTCTCGCAGACCACCAAGGGCGCCCAGTACCTCACCAACTGGTACACCGGCCCGCTTTCCCCCGACAACCACCGCGGGGCAAACCAGTTCGTACCGCAGAATCTGCAAAGCTTCACCAGCAGTTCGGTGAACGTGCCCGCCGACCCGAAGCTGCCGGACAACGAGCGCGACGTCCAATATACGGTCAACGGCCAGTTTCAGCCGGAGCTGAAGGTCAAGCCCGGGCAGACCGAGATCTGGCTGCTGGCCAACATGACCGACGCCGCCTACATCACTGTGCAACTGACCGAGACCGCGACCGGTAAGCATCCGCAGCTCTCGGTCGTCGGGCAGGACGGTATCCCGTTCACCCAAGTGCAACGTCCGGTCGGCGGCGACGGAACACGGCTGCTCATCCCGGCGGGAACGCGTTATGCGATCGCGGTGACGATGCCTGCCAACGGTGACCTGGTGCTGGCGATGCCGCCGCTGGAGGGCGCCAAGCCGGTCACCACCGATCCGGGCATTCTGTACACCAACAACGGCACGAAAAACTCGCCGGCGGTGCTGGGGACGGTGACCGTCGACCCGGCCTACCTCAGCTACGCCGACGGCTTTTTCACCTTCCCGACACAGAACCTGCTGCACGTCACGCCCGACGCCGGGCAGGGCCAAACCACAGCATTCGACCCGGGCCAGGACCTGGACACCTACACGTCGTTTGTCGACACCTCGGTGATGACACCCGATATGACACGTCAATTCAAGCTCAGCGGTGGCTTCGACAATGCGAGGGCCAGCAAGAACGATCCCAAGGCGTTCCTGTACGAGATCAACGACAACACGTTCCCGAACATCCAGCTGATCCAGCCGCGCGTGGATTCTGTGGAGGAGTGGAAATTCACCAACTTCAACAATGACGCCCATCCGATCCACGTGCACGTCAACAACTTTCAGGTGACCCAGCTCGTCGATCCGGTCGCGGGCACCACAACGGGTGTGCAGCCGTGGGGGCAGGACATCGTGAATGTGCCCGCGCCGACCATCGACGCCAACCGGGACCCGGTGACTCCCGGCTCGGCGACGGTCCGCACCCAATTCGCCGAATACACGGGCGCTTTCGTCTTGCATTGCCACCGGCTCAACCACGAGGACAACGGGATGATGGCACTCGTCAACGTGATCCCGGACGTGTCGAGCTACGCGGTGGCCATTCCCGGGCACAAGGGCACGCCGGCGACAGTGGAGGTCCGCGACGGCAACGGCGACAAGGTCCTTGCCGCGGTCGTACCGTTCCCGGACTTTGAGGGCACTCCGTCGGTGGCAATGGCCGATGTCAACGGAGACGGAGTCCTCGACCTCATCGTCGGGACCGGTGCGGGGGCGGCTCCCCGAGTGGTCGTCTACAGCGGCGCCGAGGGTGGGCTGGGCGCCTTCAGCACCGAGATCGCTCGCTTCTCGGTGTTCAACGCCGACTTCCGTGGTGGCGTGAGCGTCGCCGGCGCCGACATCGACGGCAATGGGCTCTCCGACAACATCATCGTCGGCGCCGGGCCGGGCACGGACTCGCAGGTCAAGGTGTTCTCTTCGCACCTACCGGCGCAGCCGGGGTCGGCCCCCGACGTGTTCTCCACGTTCGCGCCCTACCCGGGGTCCACATCGGGAGTCACCCTCACCACCGGTCTGATCGACTCAATGTCGGGCCGGCCCAGTGTCGTTGCCGCTCCCGGTCCAGGCGAGCCGGCGCACATCAAGGTGTTCCGCTGGGATTTGTACACGCCCACCGAAAGGGCGAAGGCAAAGGGCGCCAAGGAGTCTGACATCAGCAATCCAGCGACGACGGCCGACTTCATGGCTTTCGACCCGTCCTACACCGGAGGTGTCTCACTGGCGGCCGGATGGGTGGCCGGCGCCGAAGGCGGCGCGCAGGAAGTCGTCACCGGACAGCTCGGCGCGGACGGGACGGTACGCGTGTGGTCGTCGAGCGGTTCGCGCCTGGACGGTCAACCCACGATGTACCTGGAGAGCCCCAACCACGAGATGGGCAACCTCCAATTCGCCCAAATGGCGCAATTGAAACCGTTTTCCCCTGCCCCGACCGGGACAGGTACCTTGGTCGCGACCAGCAGCACGACCACCGGCGCGGATCTGCTCGTCAGCCGCACCGGGCCGCCCGGTGCGGAGGTCCGCAAGTACACCCTGGCCCGACCCGACCCGGCGGCGAAAACGCTGGCGCCGACGCTGTTGACGACGCTGCCGCCGCTGCCGGATGGAACCGCGCAAGCACCGCTCGGCGGCCGCTAGCGCCGGGAGGGTGCCCAGATCTGGGTGGTCAATACCCAGAAGACGACCGCCCAGAACGCCATGACGGCCGTGACGATCGCGATACCCCGCAGATTCGTCCGCGCCGCAGGCACATTCGCGGGTGGCCGCAGCCACTTCTTGAGCAACGGGTTGACGTAGTACGGCATCGTCAAGAAGGTCATGGCCAGGCTGGACAACAGGTTGCCGACCAGCATGCCCAACCACAGCGGCAGCCTGAGCGGGAACTGGGCGAGGGTGAGCAGCACCACCGTTGGGTATAGGCCCACCCACACCGCGATCGCCGTCTTGAGGTCCGAGGGCGGTTTCGTCTCCGTGCCGCGTTCGCCGAACGCGAACCAGTTGCCGAATGAGCTGTCGACGGTCTTCAAATCGAAGTCGTCGAACCGCTTGCCATCCGCGAGTAGCTGCTTGCGTTCGCCGGAGGTGAGCCACGCGTCGAGATCTGCCGCGCTGTCGAAGCGGTACATCGCGGTCCAGTTGTCCTGCACGCCCTCGATCGGGCGAAACAGCTCGGTTCCCCGATAGCCGTGAAACGTGCTCTCCGCCTCCTCAAGTCGACGCTGCCAGGCGAGAAACTCGTCGACGTCTTCCGGATTCACCCGGTGTGTCACCACGACTGTCACCAGTTCATCGGTCGGCTTTGCGGCACCACCGAGAACCTGCTGGGTCGGCGGACCGTCGAAGAACTCTTGCCCTGCCGCGAGACGATCTTGGCGTGCGGCGCTGTTGATCCACGCCGCAACGTTGGCGGTGGAGTCGAAGCGATAGACCACGACCCACTCCGGCTGCACCGCGGTGGGCGCCGTGACCTCGGCGCCGATGAATCCGGGGTAGTGCGAGGCGACATCGTTGAGCGCGTGCTGCCATTTGATGAATGCCTGTTCGCAACCTGGGCGAACCCGCTGGCCGATGATGACCGTGGCGGCGTTGTTGGTGGCGGCGTTGTCGGCGTCCATGGTCTGTCGGTGGCCTCTCGCAGCTCAGGTAGCCCGGATCAGTTGGGTCGTACCGAGTCTGCTGTAGATGCGTTCGGGAGTCAGCGGTAGCTCGCGATAACGCACTCCGGTCGCGTCCGCCAGGGCATTGGCCAGCGCCGGAGCCACCGGGTTGATGCAGCACTCCGCCATTCCCTTGGAGTGCATCGGCCCGACCGAGTCCGTGGTCTTGACCAGCAGCACCTCGGTGCGGGGAATGTCGGCGTAGGTGGGGATCCGGTAGTTTCGCAGGCTCGGATTGACCATCACGCCGCGATCGTCGACGTGGAAGTTCTCGGTCAACACGAACCCGATGCCCTGGGCCACACCTCCTTCGACCTGGCCGCGCACCTGTGCCGGGTTGATCACAACCCCCGCATCGGTGGCCTGCACGCTGTAGAGGATACGGATCTCGCCGGTGACCCGGTGGACGGCGATCCGGAAGCCGTGGGTGTTCGACACGACACTGCGCGGCGAGCCATACGCCTTGCGCGCCTCGGTGAACCGGATGCCGCGTCGTCGCGCCGCTTCGAGGAGTTCGGCCAGCGAGAGACGCCTGTCGCCGCACACGACTCCGTCGTCATCCATGGAGCAGGCGGCAACGTCGACGCCCGCGTGCGATGCGGCGACCGCGAGGATGCGGTCGCGCAGCGCGCCGGACGCCCGCTGCACGGCGTTGCCGGCCACGAACAGTCCCGCGCTTGCGAAGGCTCCGGTGTCGAAGCCGTTGCGATCGGTGTCCGACTGCACGAGGTCAACGCGTGCCGGTGTGGTACCCAGCTGCTCGGCCGCGATCTGCACGTGCGCGGTGGAGGTGCCCTCGCCGAATTCGACGGTGCCGACCGCGATCTCGTAGACGCCGTCGTCGCGGAGCGTGGCCCACGCCTCCGACATGTGCTCAGTTGGGGGTGCGGTCTCGTGTAATGAGCTCGCTGTGCCGGTGCCGACCAGCCAGTCTGGGCCGAGCGTTTGCCCGTTGTGGGTGGGCCCGTCGGTGGGATTGTCGGTGTGCCGCAGGGCCGCGTCGACGAGATCGATGCATTTGCCCAGGCCGTCCTCGGTGAACGCGACGTCGTCGGGATGGTCGTCGATCGCCAGCAGGGCGTCGCCCGGGCGGACGATGTTGCGGCGGCGAAGCTCCAGGGGATCGATGCCGAGGGCGACGGCCAGCTCGTGCATTGCGGACTCCACCGCGAAGGCGGGTTGGGTCATGCCGTATCCGCGTAGCGCACCGCTGGGGACGGTGTTCGTGTAGACGGCGTAGGCGTCGAATTTCTTGTTCGCGCAACGGTAGATCGCGATCGCGGCCCCGGCCGCGAACAGGGTTTCGCCGCCGTGGTTGCCGTATGCACCGGTGTTGGACACGTTCCGGAACTGAAACGCGGTAAGGGTCCCGTCGGCCCTGGCGCCGAGCTTGACCGTCACCTTCATCGGATGGCGCGGGGAGGCCGTCGTGAACTCCTCCTCCCGCGTGTACTCGAAGCACACCGGGCGTCCGATGTCGAGCGTGGCAAGGGCAACCAGGTCCTCGGAGATCACCTCCTGCTTTCCGCCGAAACCGCCGCCGACGCGCTTAGAGAACACCCGCAACTGATCGGGCCGCAGGTCGAACAGGTGCGACAGCTTGACCTTGGCAATCGACGGCGACTGGGAGCTGGTCCGCACGACAAGCCGACCATCCTCCATCCAGCCGATGGACCCATGGGTCTCCAGATGGGCATGCTGAACACGCGGGGAGAAGTAGGTGCCCTCGTGGATTACGTCTGCTTCGGCGAATCCCGCCTCGACGTTGCCGATTTCGCCGTGAAGTTCGAGCAGGATGTTACGCACGGGGTCGCGAACGAATGGATCATTTGATCCGTGCAGCTGTGGGGCGCCCCCAGCCATCGCCTCCTCCGGGTCGAAAACCGCAGGGAGAACGTCGTATTCGACAACGACCTTGCGGCACCCCTCCTCGGCGGCGGCGACCGAGTCGGCCACCACGGCCACCACCCGCTGGCCGGCGAACCGCACGACATCGTCGAGGATGTAGGTGTCGTCGGGGTCGACCAGATGATCGCCGTGGATGGCGGTGTTGAAGTGCTTGCGCGGCACGTCTTCCCAGGTGTACACGCGGTGCACACCGGGCACCGCGAGTGCCGCTGTCTTGTCGACGGAGACGACGCGTGCGTGAGCGTGAGGTGAATGCAGCACCTTCAGATGCAGCATGCCGTCCATATGGGTGTCCATGGTGAATTCGGCACGGCCGGTGACCACCTCGGTGGCCGCGGGCGCCCCGACGCTGGTGCCGACGACGTGCCCCGGACGTGCCTCTTCGATCGCGGCGACGCCGTTGATGGCATCCTCGATCGCGCGGTATCCGGTGCAGCGGCACAGGTTTCCCTTCAGCGCGCGCGGCAGGTCCTGCTTCTGCTCCGCGGTGAACGTCGCCGAGGTCATGATCATGCCGGCGGTGCAGAAGCCGCACTGAAAACCCGGGGCGTCGCGGAACTGCCGCTGAAGCGGATGGAGGTTGTCCGGGGAGCCGAGGTCCTCGATCGTGGTGACCTCGCGGCCGTCGGCGCGGAACGCCGGCGTGATGCAGCTGTGCACCGGTCTTCCGTCGAGCCAAACCGTGCAGGCGCCGCAATCGCCCGCGTCGCAACCCTTTTTGACGCCGAAGTGGCCGAGCTCGCGCACGAAGGTGCGCAGGCATTGTCCGGGACGCGGCTCCACGGCGAAGTTCTTGCCGTTCACGGTGTAGGTCATGACTGGCCCCCCAGCTCGGTCCGGATCTGTTCGGCGAAGTGCTTCGCGAGGTGGCGCCGGTGATCGGGGGTGCCGTTCGGGTCGTCGAACCAGACATCGTCGGGGAGCAGGTCGATGGTGTGCTGCAGCGTGTCGGCATCGGGCATGCGGTCGAACTCGAAGCGAACCGGGCGGGTGGTGCCCGCCGTGATCGTCAACATCATGTCGTCGCTGTCCGGGGTCTGCGTCGCGATCATGAAGATGGTCGAGCGGCCCAGGTGGGTGAGCTCGAACCGGCGGTGGGTGTGCCGCTTGAGCAGCGCGGTGATCGGGATGTCGATCTCGCGGAGCACTTCGCCCGGCTCGAGGATGTTCTCGTGGTTCCCGGTCACGAAATCGACTGCCTCAACGGTGCGTTCCGACCCGTCGGGTGCCCACAGCGTGTAGGTGGCCTCGAGTGCCACAGTCAACGTGATCATCGGGCCTGCGGGCAGTGACATGCAGATGTTGCCGCCGACGGTCGCCGAGTTCCACACCTTGAACGACGCCAGGAAGGCCTCGCAGCCGGTGTGGATCAGCGGCGCTGCCCGCCAGTTGTCGGGTGTGGCGAGTGAATACAGGTCGTGGATGGTGGCCGTCGCGCCGATCTTGAGCCCGTCGGCGCCGATGTCCAGCGCGTTCCAGCCGAGCGGCATGAGGTCGATGAGACGGCGGAGATCGGGTTGCGGGTCGGAAAACAGCCACGTTCCCCCGGCCAGCCAGGCGTCGCCGGGACGCCACTCGGCACCCGGCCGGTCGGCAGGCCGCCGGATGACTTCTGTGATCGTGTTGAGGTCCAATTCCGTGCCCCCTTGGGGATTTCGGTCGTCATCAGTAGGCCGCAACCGACCTCGGGGCCCAGCCTGACTCTAAACATTTCGAGCACTCTCGGAAGGGAAACCGGAGCTTCATGGCGGTTGCGGATTCTCGCTGAATTGCCGGAATCCTCGATGCGGCGCACGTACGCTCTGGTTGGCCAGCGAGTATGTGTCGGTCGTGCGGTGCGGATTCGGGAGTGGGGCCGACGGAGGTGACTGAAAGCTTCGATGTGGTAATCGTCGGCGCCAGGTGCGCCGGCTCGTTGGTTCAGCGGGGCGACTGGTGCGCGACCACAGCGACCGGCGCAAGGTGCTGACCGAGGTGGGAACGCTGGTCGGCCAGAATGCGCACCGCCAGTTCCTCAATCACCGCCGCGCCTACGCCACGCCGGACGAAACTGCGCAGAACGCTGGACCAACGGAGGTCGAGACTGGGTAACTGGGCGATCATGCTGGTCAACGCGCCGCCCGCCCGATAATCCGACCCCGTGGACAGGCTCGGGCGCCTGGGGTGCACCGCGAGAAACTTGTCAAAGTTGAGCGGAACAGACTCAATCTTGACGGCGTTGGACATCCAGACAAGCATTTTTCTCGCCTCTTTCCGAATGTTCGGAGCAATGATCGGAGGATCGTCTCGTGGACTCGTTCAACCCGACCACCAAGACTCAGGCGGCGCTGACCGCTGCGCTGCAGGCGGCGAGCGCCGCCGGTAACCCGGAGATTCGTCCGGCCCATCTGCTGATGGCCCTGCTGACCCAGAACGACGGGATCGCCGGACCGCTTCTGGAGGCCGTCGGCGTGGACCCGGCGACCATCCGCACGGAGACGCAACGGCTGGTCGACCAGTTGCCCAGCGCCAGCGGCGCCAGCTCGCAGCCGCAGCTGTCCCGCGAGTCGCTGGCCGCGATCACCGCGGCACAGCAGTTGGCCACCGAGATGGACGACGAATACGTCTCCACCGAGCATCTGATGGTCGGGCTGGCCACCGGAGATTCGGACACCGCCAAGCTGCTTACCGGACATGGCGCATCGCCAGAGGCGCTGCGCGAAGCGTTCGTCAAGGTCCGGGGCAGTGCGCGCGTCACGAGCCCCGACCCCGAGGGCACCTACCAGGCGCTGGAGAAGTACTCCACCGACCTCACCGCGCGCGCCCGAGAGGGCAAGCTCGACCCCGTCATCGGGCGGGACAACGAGATTCGGCGCGTGGTGCAGGTGTTGTCCCGCCGCACGAAGAACAACCCGGTGCTGATCGGTGAGCCCGGCGTCGGCAAGACGGCGATCGTCGAGGGCCTGGCCCAGCGCATCGTGGCAGGCGACGTGCCGGAAAGCCTGCGCGACAAGACGATTGTCGCCCTGGACCTCGGCTCGATGGTGGCCGGTTCGAAGTACCGCGGCGAGTTCGAGGAACGGCTGAAGGCCGTGCTCGACGACATCAAGAACTCGGCCGGTCAGATCATCACGTTCATCGACGAGCTGCACACGATCGTCGGCGCCGGTGCCACCGGCGAGAGCGCGATGGATGCCGGCAACATGATCAAGCCGATGCTCGCCCGCGGCGAGCTACGGCTGGTCGGCGCGACCACACTCGACGAGTACCGCAAGCACATCGAGAAGGACGCCGCGCTCGAGCGCCGTTTCCAGCAGGTGTTCGTCGGCGAGCCGTCGGTGGAGGACACGATCGGCATCCTGCGCGGTCTCAAGGAACGGTACGAGGTGCACCACGGCGTGCGGATCACAGACTCCGCGCTGGTCGCCGCCGCGACGCTGTCCGACCGCTACATCACGTCCCGCTTCCTGCCCGACAAGGCCATCGACCTGGTCGACGAGGCCGCATCGCGGCTGCGGATGGAGATCGATTCGCGTCCCGTCGAGGTCGACGAGGTCGAGCGGCTGGTGCGCCGGCTGGAGATCGAAGAGATGGCGCTGGAGAAGGAATCCGACGACGCTTCCAAGGACCGGCTGGAGAAGCTGCGCGCCGAGCTCGCCGACAAGAAAGAACAGCTGGCCGAACTTACTACGCGCTGGCAGAACGAGAAGAACGCCATCGACATCGTCCGCGACCTCAAGGAGGAGCTCGATACGCTGCGCCAAGAGTCCGACCGGGCCGAGCGCGACGGTGACCTGGCCAAGACCGCCGAGTTGCGCTACGGGCGCATTCCCGAGGTCGAGAAGAAGCTCGACGCCGCATTGCCCCAGGCCGAGGCACGCGAGGCCGTCATGCTCAAGGAAGAGGTCGGACCCGACGACATCGCCGAGGTCGTGTCTGCGTGGACCGGCATCCCTGCAGGCCGGATGCTCGAGGGCGAGACGGCCAAGCTCCTGCGGATGGAGGACGAGCTGGGCAAGCGGGTCGTCGGCCAGAAGAAAGCCGTGATCGCGGTGTCCGACGCCGTGCGGCGCAGCCGGGCGGGCATCGCCGACCCGAACCGGCCGACGGGCTCGTTCCTGTTCCTCGGCCCCACGGGCGTCGGCAAGACCGAGCTGGCCAAGGCGCTGGCCGACTTCCTGTTCGACGACGAACGCGCGATGGTGCGCATCGACATGAGCGAGTACGGCGAGAAACACTCGGTGGCCCGTCTGGTTGGCGCGCCTCCCGGCTACGTCGGGTACGACCAGGGTGGTCAGCTGACCGAGGCCGTGCGCCGGCGCCCGTACACGGTCGTGCTGTTCGACGAGGTCGAGAAGGCGCACCCGGACGTGTTCGACGTGCTGTTGCAGGTCCTCGACGAGGGCCGGCTCACCGACGGGCAGGGCCGGACGGTCGACTTCCGCAACACGATCCTGATCCTGACGTCCAACCTGGGGTCGGGCGGTAGCGAGGAGCAGGTCATGGCCGCAGTGCGGGCGACGTTCAAGCCGGAGTTCATCAACCGGCTCGACGACGTGCTGATCTTCGACGGATTGAACCCCGAAGAGCTGGTGTCCATCGTCGACATCCAGCTGGCCCAGCTGCAGAAACGGTTGGCGCAGCGCCGGCTGCAGCTCGAGGTGTCGCTGCCGGCAAAGAAATGGCTGGCCCAGCGCGGTTTCGATCCCGTGTACGGCGCCCGGCCGCTGCGTCGGCTGGTGCAGCAGGCCATCGGCGACTCGCTGGCAAAGATGCTGCTCTCCGGCGAGGTGCAGGACGGCGACACGGTTCCCGTCAATGTGAGCCCGGACGGCGACTCGCTCGTCCTCGGGTGAGGATCCCGGCTTTGTTTTCCGGGACGAGATGCGGTTGTGATCTGCTCGAATTCGGGCATCGCAGCCCGCAGCAGATAGGCTAGAGGCAATGGTTCCGCTCTGGTTCACGCTGTCCGCGCTCTGTTTCGTGAGCGCGGGCGTGCTGCTGTACATCGACCTCGACCGGCGCCACAACCACGGTCGGCGCCGCAGGTCGTGGGCGCGCTCACACGGGTTCGACTACGAGGCGGAGTCGGCCGAAATCATCAAGCGCTGGAAACGCGGCGTGATGTCGACAGTTGGCGACGTGACCGCGCGCAACGTGGTGCTGGGTCAGATCCGCGGTGAGGCGGTCTACATCTTCGACCTCGAGGACGTTGCCACCGTGATCGCGCTGCATCGCAAGGTCGGCACCAACGTCGTGATGGATCTGCGGCTGAAGGGCCTCAAAGAACCGCGAGAAAACGATGTCTGGCTGCTCGGCGCGATCGGCCCCAGGATGGTGTACTCCACCAACCTCGACGCCGCGCGCCGCGCCTGCGATCGCCGGATGGTGACGTTCGCCCACACCGCTCCCGACTGCGCGGAGATCATGTGGAACGAGGAGAACTGGACGCTGATCAGCATGCCGATCACCAGCACCCGCGCCGAATGGGACGAGGGTCTGCGCACGGTGCGGCAGTTCAATGATCTGCTGCGAGTGCTGCCACCGGTGCCCAAGGCCGTTTCACCCACGGGCGCGCGCCGCAACGGCGCGCCGGGCCGGCCGGTCGCCCCGCCCACCGAGCTCCCGCCGGGCCGCGAAGCGAACCGCCGCGTCCAGGAGCCGGGCCGTCGTCCGCAGCAGACGCGTGCCGGGCGGCCCGGTCCGCGCAGCTACCAGCCCTAGCCGCGGATGCCGCGTCCCGTCGCCCTGATCACCGTCCGACTTCCGGCATTGGCGCGGGCTTCGCGAGGCGATACGCCGCGGACGGTTACGACCGGTTCATGACGAAAACTATTGGGCGGGGCCGTGGGGGCACCTGAGTCGGTATTCGTGACCGGCGCCGCCCGCGGCATCGGCTTGGCGATCGTGCGCCGGTTCGCCGCTGCCGGGTATGCCATCGGCGCGGTCGACGTCGACGAGGCCGGGCTGGGTGCGCTGAAAGATGATGCGGCACAACACGGTTGGTCGGTATGGACCTCGGTCATGGACGTGACTGATGTCGAGGCGTGGCGGCGCGCACTGCGTGAATTCGGAGTCACCACCGGCGGCCGGCTGGACATCCTGGTGAACAACGCAGGTCTGCTGGTGTCGGGCGACTTCGTCGACATCCCGGCGGCCCGGCACAAACAACTGGTCGACGTGAACGTCACCGGCGTGATATTCGGGTGCCACACGGCGTTCGAATACCTGCGCGACACCCCGGGCGCCCGCGTGCTCAACATGTGCTCGGCGTCGGCGATCTACGGCCAACCCGAGCTCGCGTCTTACAGTGCAACGAAATTCGCGGTCCGCGCACTCACCGAGGCGTTGGAGATCGAGTGGCGCCCGCACGACATCGCGGTAATGGCGTTGTGGCCGTTGTTCGTCGACACCGCGTTGCTCACCGCGGTGTCGACCGGCTCCACCGAAGCGCTCGGGATACACCTCACTGCGGATGACGTCGCCGACGCCGCATGGCGTGCGCTGCATCGCAGATCACCGCTGCCCAAAGTGCACTTTCCCGTCGGCACCCAGGCGAAGTTCGCGTATCACCTCTCTCAGTGGAGCCCGGCGTGGGCGACGAGACTCGTCAACAAGCGGATCGCCCACTAAAACATTGCGAACATTGCAGACATTGCGCGCTTTGATCGCGATTCTGTCCGTCGCCCTACTCGGCTTAGTCGCCGGATGTTTGGTCGCCGGATGTTCGGCGCCCGCCAGTCTGCCCAGACCGTACGGTGCGAGCACGGCGAAACTCGGCGAGTCGATAACCCTGCTCGGCTGGAACCTGTCGGTATCGAACCTGCGATTCGAGTCGAATTACGTGCTCGTCGACGTCGACGGCGCGCCTTCCGAGCAGGGCAAACCGCACGCCAAGCAGGAGGACATCCGGTTCGGCTTGTACGGGGCGGTCGCGCACCCGATCGAGACCTATGGTTTGGGCAGCTGCAGCGGCATCGCATCGTTGACGATCTCGCCACTTTCCGCCCCGAACCCGGACCGGCTGACCGGCACCGTCTGCGTGGGTCCGCTGGACGATCAAAGCGCGGTGCGCGGCGTCTACGTGTATTCGCCGCGCGACCGGATCACGGGCACCACCGCGGCATACCCGGTCGCGTTTCCGGTCGGGGTGTTGCCCACCAACAGAAGTGACACCGGCGTCATTGTGCAGTCCAGCAGCGTTGAGGCGTGGCGAGCCGACGGCACCATGGTGACGCAAGCGTCGCTCGGCGATCCCGGTGTATTCAACGGCAACGGCTACATGCTGCTCGGCCTGGACATCTCGGCGATCAAGGCGCAGTACAGCGACGAATCGGCGAACCGCGGTGGACCGCTGATGGTGGTGGTCGCCCCGACGCTGCCGCCCGGGCAGGGGCTCAGCCACGCCTGTGCGGTGTACGGATCCTCGGTGCTGGTGCTGCCAGACGCGAAACTCGATGCGGTGCAGCTGAAGGCATCACTGTGCACGCAGGGTGACATCAACGAGGCGCTGCTCTATGCGACGCTCTCGCTGGTGGGTACGCACGCCGCGGTGTGGATCAGCCGGGACTGACCGCGGCATATCGAGCGGGTGAGCGACCGAGCCCCCGGGTGGTCACCCGCGCGGGGGATGGTCGGCGCATGCTCGCGGGTGATTCTTGTTCATGTCCCGCGCGCACCCGATAGTGTCGGTGACCGGCTCATCCGGGGCTGGGACCACGTCGGTCATGCGCACCTTTGCGCAGATATTTCGACGTGAGGGCGTGAAAGCCACGTTCGTGGAGGGCGACAGCTTTCATAGGTATGACAGAGCCCAGATGAAGGCCGCGATCGCCGACGCCAGGTCGCGCGGTGATCACTCGTTCAGCCATTTCGGGCCAGAAGCCAACCTGTTCAAGGAATTAGAAGAGCTATTCCGCGTCTACGGCGAAACCGGGACGGGAAAGGTCCGCAGCTATCTGCACGACGAAGTCGATGCGAAGCCGCACGGCCAAGAGGCGGGGACCTTCACGCCGTGGGAAGAGCTTCTCGACGACTCCGACCTCTTGTTCTACGAGGGGCTGCACGGCGCGGTCGTCACCGACGACGTCGATGTCGCCCGCTTCGCCGATCTGCGGATCGGGGTTGTTCCGGTGATCAACCTGGAGTGGATCCAAAAGCTGCATCGCGACAAGGTAGATCGCGGATACACCGAAGAAGACGTTACCGACACGATCCTGCGACGGATGCCCGACTACGTGCGTTACATCTGTCGACAGTTTTCCCACACGGATGTCAATTTCCAGCGGGTGCCGGTCGTCGATACGTCAAATCCCTTCGTCGCCAGGTCAATTCCCTCCGCCGACGAGTCCATGCTGATCATCCGATTCCGTGATCCGCGCGGCATTGACTTCCCGTACCTGTTGTCGATGCTGCACGACTCGTTCATGTCACGGCCGAACACGATCGTCTGCCCGGGCGGCAAAATGGATTTGGCGATGCAGTTGATCTTCACGCCGATGATTCTGCGGCTGACGGAACGACAGGCCGCAGAACTGATGTCTCGCTGAGGTTTGCCACGAGCATGGAGTCGCGCGGGTCGAACGGGCAGCCCTGCTGGGTGACGTGGGCGATGTACTCGTCGCGGAAGTGCTGGATCGATGAGATGATCGGG
>Ga0209006_10000362_pt1 | contig 45273 bp, 37 predicted proteins | sample JacPin_JW_Ref_O2_FD_188567 | JGI IMG/M metagenome (GOLD analysis project Ga0209006, IMG submission 188567) | Forest soil microbial communities from Algoma, Ontario, Canada - Jack Pine, Ontario site 1_JW_Ref_O2 (SPAdes) (version 2) | ecosystem: Environmental > Terrestrial > Soil > Boreal...
TCTAGACAACGTAGTTATGCCTGAAAACAGCGGCCTTCTGCTACTCTTTTCTGCCCGATGTCCCCGTTTTGCTTACACCCTGTGAGAAATGCGGGCTAGTGGAGGCCCGGACGCCCTCGTCCGGGGAGCAGTGCCACGTTAACTTCCCCTACAAACCATGGCGCTGCCTGGGGGACGGGGGCGTCCGCCCCTCCATGAGAACGAATGTGGGGTCTGGCCCGCAGGCGTACTTAGATCAAGCCCTTGCTTACTCTGCGAAGGAAATCTTCGGCATCGGTGCGGGCTTTTTCCATGAGCTTGGGTTTGTGGCCGAATTCCATCTCGATTTCCTGGAGCACAAGGTCGACCGCAACTTTCGGCTTGTAGCCGCGCTTTATCAGCACTTGAGCCCGGTCTGCAAAGGTGTTGTCGGTAGGCGGCTTTGCGTCTTTCTTGGCCACGGCAAAGCTGGGCTCGGCTTCGCACTTATGATCGCGAAACTTCGCGGCGGCCAGGCGGTCGTATGCGCCCATCGCCTCTTCGCCGCTGAGCAGCGTGGGGACGGGATATCTCCATCGGCAATTCGAGCAGGACCAGCCGTTCTCTTCGCCTTCGAGCCAGATCAACGAACGTTCCATAGCGCCACGACCAGATAGCAACGACTAGCCTAGCATCGCAACCAACGCTGGCCCAATGATATAGCGCCGTCGTGGCCCAGACGATACCGACTTTCGCAAAAGTTCAGAGCCTGGGACGCCGGCGAGCAGAACGGATGGTGGTGTCACAGTTTGCGGGCCGCAGCGGAAAAACCGTCGAGCTTTCACTCGACCGGACAGCCGAGGGCGGCGGTCCGCACGTGAGCATCTTCCAAAACAGCGACACTACCGAACGAACCGGCAAAATCGTCTTTGGGGCAAGCTATAGTATCTTGGCAAGCTCAGTCGGCTTTCGCCCGTCTTGATTGTTTGTAGCGGCACGCGCAATTTTTTTGGAGCAGAGGAAACTACTTATGAAAATCGCTGGAGATATCACAGAACTGATCGGGCATACCCCGCTGGTGCGGCTGAATAAAGTCACCGAGGGATGCGTGGCCGAGGTCGTGGCAAAAATGGAAAGCCAAAACCCGCTGGCCAGCGTGAAAGATCGCATCGGCGTCAGCATGATCGTGGAAGCGGAACGCGCGGGGAAAATTCATCCCGGCAAAACCGTGCTGGTTGAGCCGACCAGCGGGAACACCGGCATTGGCCTGGCGTTCGTGGCTGCGGTAAAAGGGTACCGGCTGATTCTGACGATGCCCGAAACCATGAGCCTGGAGCGGCGCGTTCTGTTGCTGGCTTTCGGCGCGGAGCTGGTGCTCACGCCCGGTCCCAAGGGCATGAAGGGCGCGGTGGCTAAGGCAGAAGAAATTCTGGCAGGCACTCCCAACGGTTTCATGCTGCAGCAATTCGACAACGCCGACAATCCCAAGATTCATCGGGAGACGACTGGCCCGGAAATTTGGGACGACACCGACGGAAAAGTCGACTTTCTGATTTCCGGCGTGGGCACGGGCGGAACCATCACCGGCGTGAGCGAATACATCAAGCCGAAAAAGCCTTCGTTCAAAGCCGTGGCCGTGGAACCGGCCGAGAGTCCAGTGCTCTCCGGCGGCAAACCTTCGCCGCACAAGATTCAGGGAATTGGCGCCGGCTTTGTGCCCAAAATTCTGCGCAGAGATCTCATCGACGAAGTCATCACCGTTACGAATGATGAAGCGATCGCGATGGCCCGGCGGTTGCCGCTCGAAGAAGGCTTGCTGGTTGGGATTTCTTCGGGAGCCGCCGTGGTTGCGGCTTTGCAGGTGGCGCGCCGGCCGGAGAACAAAGGAAAACTCGTAGTCGTGATCATTCCCTCGTTCGGCGAGCGTTACCTGAGTAGTATTCTGTTCGAGGAATTGCGGAACCGGGCGTTGCAGATTCCGACGGCCACGGTTCCGATCTAAACTTCGATCTCAGCTTCCATCTTTGCATTTCGTCCGCACTCATGCCCGGACTGCTGGCTCTAATTCGCGAAGACGTCAACACTGTGGTGGAGCTTGACCCGGCGGCCAGATCGCGGCTGGAGGTGTTGTTGTGCTACGCGGGTTTGCACGCGGTGTGGGGTTACCGCATCACGCACTGGTTCTGGAGCCACGGCTTCTTTCTCACCGGGCGATGGATGTCGCAGGTGGTTCGGTTCGGGACAGGAATCGAGATTCATCCTGGGGCGGAGATCGGGCGGCGACTGTTCATAGATCATGGATCAGGAGTGGTGATCGGCGAAACCGCGGTCGTGGGCAATGATGTGACGCTGTATCAGGGTGTGACTCTGGGCGGTACTGGCAAGGAGCGCGGCAAGCGCCATCCCACGATTGAAGACGACGTGGTGATCGGTGACGGCGCCAAAGTTCTCGGCAACATCACGGTCGGCCGCAATTGCAGGATTGGCGCGGGTTCCGTCGTGCTGCGCAGCGTGCCCGAAAATTCCACGGTGGTGGGAGTTCCCGGCCACATCATTTTTCGCGACGGCGAACGCGTGGTGATCACCGATCCCAAACAGATCAACGATCCGCTTTCGGAAGCTCTGGCCGCGGTGGCTACGGAAGTGAGCAAACTGCGCGAACGCGTGCAGCAACTTGAGGGGGCGGGCTCTGCGCAGCAGGAGCCGCTGTCCGCGTCGTTGCAGAGGATCATGGAGGATATCGACTACCAGATCTGAGGCGACGGCCGCCCAGATCGTGGTGGAAACTCCCCTTGAGGCCACCCGTCGTGCAGACTTGTAGGGATCGTTCGCGTCGCTCTGGAGGACAGACTAATTTGACGTTGCGGCCCGTCTTCCCGCTTCATCCCAGATGCGTACGCCCTTGGTTTCGTGCAGCAGCAGGCTGCCCACGATAAACGTCATGCCGGCCACGATCATCGGGTAGTAAAGCCCGGCATAGATATTTCCCGTGGCAGCGACCGAAGAGAGGCCGATCAAGGGCAGCAATCCGCCAAACACTCCGTTGCCGATGTGATACGGCAGCGAAAGCGACGTGTAGCGGATCTTCGCCGGGAAAGCCTCAATCAGGTAGGCGGCAATGGGCCCGTACACCAGGCAGACGTAGAGAACCTGAATGAACACCAGCAGGACGAGCATAGTGCGATTCGGATTCGGGGCTTCTTTGGCAGGCAGCAAAGCACCGTTCGCGCCCGTAGTCATGGCCGTGAGCTTGATTTGGCCAGTCACTTTGTCTCGAGTCGACGTTACGGTGACCACATTATTTCCGGCAGCGCGCTCCATAGCCTTGTAGATCGGAATGTAGGTAAGCACTCCGAGAAGACAGCCCGCCATCATGAGTTTCTTGCGGCCGATGCGGTCGGAAAGCGCGCCCACCACGGTGAAGAACGGCATCCCCAGTAGCAGGGCAATCGCGACCACGATGTTGGCGGTTTTTACATTTACTTTGAGAATGGTCTGCATATAGAACAGGGCGTAAAACTGCCCGGTATACCAGACCACACCCTGCCCCGCCGTAGCTCCGAAAAGCGATATCAGGACGTTTTTCAGATTCGGCCATTTGGTGAAGGCATCCTTCAGCGGTTGCGTGGAGGTCATGCCCGTGGCCTTGAGCTCGGCGAAGATGGGCGATTCCTTCATCTTCAAGCGAATGTAGAGGGAGATCATCACCAAAATGATGGAGATCAGGAACGGAATGCGCCAGCCGTAAGCGGCGAAGTCTTCTTTCGACATCGAGTTCTGCGTAACCAGAATCACGATCAGCGAAACGAAAAGTCCCAGCGTGGCCGTAATCTGGATGAAGCTGGTGTAGAAGCCGCGTTTATTGTCAGGAACGTGCTCGCCCACGTAAACCGCAGCGCCGCCATACTCTCCGCCCAGCGCCAGTCCCTGGAGGACGCGGATCAGCAGCAGCACAATCGGCGCGAACCAGCCCGCCGTCGCATAGGAAGGCAACAGGCCGATCACAAATGTTGAAAAACCCATGATGGAGAGCGTTACGAGAAACGCATATTTGCGGCCCACCAAATCGCCGATGCGGCCAAAAAATAGGGCACCAAAAGGCCGCACCAGAAAGCCGACCGCGAACGTGGCCAGATAGGCGACGTACTGGAAGGTCTCGTTGCCGGGGGGATAAAACTTCGGGCTGAGTACGGCCGCCAGACTGCCGAAAATGTAGAAGTCGTACCACTCGATCATGGTGCCGACCGACGAGGCCATGATCACGCGCCCGATGCTGTAGTCTGCCTTCCCAGTTCCCGCTACTTGCGCGGTACTCGCCATGCCGCCTCCACTCGCATCCGGTCCGAGTGCTGGACCGTACCCTTGGGATGTGCCTGCCGGACGTACTCCAAATTGGCGGCTCATTTTACATGTTTCCGAGCCTAGAAGAACGGCGATCTTCTTAATCTTCTTAATCTGGAGGTTTAGATCACCGGGCTGGGCGGGATTCCGCCGGAATTTCCCAACGCCCAAAAGTTTAGGTCGATGCGTGGGAGGTTTTTCACGAGGGAGGGCCGATGGAGTCCGGAGTATAGGGGCGCGCCAGCAAGGCGGAGCCCGCAGTCGGATTGCGATTCAGAGGCGCTTGCGATTCAGACGGTGGCGGAACGCTGTTTGCCTGCGCTCGGCTTCACTGCACGGGGTGTAATTTCCGCGAGAGCCGGCACTGATTCCGGAATCGTCAAATGCTGCTCCGGCAGTGGCGATCCCTTGCGGGTCGCTTCGGTCAGCATCTCCAGGGCAAGATCCGTATTCGGGCGGATAAAGATTGTCGCTGCCAGCGCCCCGCTTCGCACCCAGGCCTGGCCTGTCTTGGGCATGCCATCGCAACCGATGAAAGGCATTTTCAGCCAGCGCTCGCGATCTCCCTGCGCCAGCTCGGCGAACGCTTTTCTCGCGCCCATGGCCATGCTGTCATCTTGCGCGCCCACCAGTTCAATATGCATCTCGTGCGAGGTGCGCAGGCGCAGCCAGGAACTCACTGCGCGATAGGAACTTTCTTCCGTCCAATTGGCGCGCATCACTTTCGCCTGAATGTTGGCCGGTTTGGTTTCATTCATTCCGCGGGTTCGATCCTTCGCCGCGGAACTCGCCGCCGGTCCTTCAATGTACAGAACCGAACCGCCCTCGGGCAGCAACGCGGCAAACTGCGTCCCCTGAATTCGGCCAACTTCCACGTGGTCGGAGCTTATGGAAAACACGGGAACGCCAGGATAGGCCTTGCGCAACTGGGGAACGTAGTCCACATCGTGATTCAGGACGACCCAGCCGATCCCCGCGGCTGCGGCCGCTCGCGCCACCTGCGGGAACGCCGTCCCACCGGCGGGCTCGAAAATAATCGCGTCCGGACGCGGACCCGTTGTGTTTTGAATGATGTCCAGCAGTTGCTGGCTCTGTTTGAGAGAGTCATTATCGGCCTGGATGATCTTTACATCCACGCCCAGGCGGCGCGCGGCTTTCTCCGCAGCCGCAGCCTGCTCCTGCTGGTAGTCGTTCTCGTTGTTGGTCAGTGAAACCACAAAACTGAGTTTCTTCATCGTGATCCTGCTCGGATCATATTCCAACCGGATGAAATGCGGAGGTAACTACGGTAACCGGGAGCGCCGGCCCACCTTGAAACAGAACGGAGGTGCGAACGCGATCGTCGCCGGGTGGACGATCAGGAGACTAGCCAGCGGCCGAAGCGCCCTTGGCCAGGTTGCCAATAAACGATTGCAGATTTTCCTGCAGAGCGTTGCGATCGGTGTCCGTCAATTCCACGAAGCGGAAGGGCTGCATCCAGCCCTGCGTTGCCCACATGGGAAACAACATCTGTGCTTTGCCGCGAATGGTGGAGCGGTCAATGTGAAAAATTAATTCCACTTCGATTTTCTCATCCAGCGGCTTTTCCAGATTGATGACGCCGCCACTGGTTGAAAGCTGGTGCAGCGCCGCCCGCAACTGCCGTTTGTTGGGCAGCCGAATGAGCACCAGCACCGAGCCCCGCAGCTTCACGCGGAACGGACGGTCGTTCAGCGTCACGGCCTGCGGCTCGGGACGTGTTGCTGCCCGCTTCTCGGTTGGTTGCTCGCTCTCTGCCTCAATCCGCTCTATCTCAGCCCGCGTTTCAGTTTGCGCTTCAGTTTGCGCTTCAAGCCGCGCCTCGGCTTGCGCCTCAACCCGCGTCTCTTTCGGCGTTTCCGCCTGCGCTTGGAGCGGCGTTTCAACCCGCGTGTCGCGCATTTCAGCCCGCGTTTCAGCCCGCGTGTCAACCCACGTTTCAAGCCGCGGCTCAGTTCGCCTTTCAGGCCGCGTCTCTACCGGGGTTTCGATTTGGGTTCCGACCGTCTCGAAGCGCTTTGCGTTCGGCGTTTCGTTCGGCGTTTCAGCCTGCGTTCCGACTATCTCGAAACGGGTTTCGTTCTGCGGGTCAAACTGCGTCTCGCTCGGCTTGTCAGCTCGCGCTTCGGCCGGGGTTTCGACCGCCTCGAAACGCATTTCGATCTGCATTTCGTTCTGGGTCTCGACTTCCCCGAAGCACAGCTCAGGCTGCTGCGCCTGCGTTTCTGCAGGCACCTTTGCGGGCGTGGAGTCTGGAGTTTCGGACATATGTCTCGCTCAGTATGGCAGAGCACGAAAACTGGGCGAGATTACGGAAGCCCCACGCCCTTCGCGAAGCTGCCGCAATTCGTTCGACAAGACTTTACAATTCGGTTTTTCGGGCCTCGTTTACGGCCTATTTGCGGCTCGAATGGGCGTCGGTGCTGGTCGTGAAGAGGTTGTAAGGCCAGGCCTTTTTCCCAGCGGGCGATGCGCTGACGGCTGGTGAGTTTCCGGACGGCGGGTTCAGAGACGACGCAGTGCCCGCCGGCGAAGCACTACCGAGCGCGGGATCGCGCGGTGCGGCCACGTTCCAATCCTCGGGCGGGTCGGCAATGCCCCAGAAATTTCCGTGCGTATAGAGCGCAGCGCCGATCAGAAAATATTTGCCATCGCTACCCAGCGGCAGGCAGCTGGCCACACGCGCGGTCACGCTTCCACCACCGGGCAGATCGCCAATCATGATGGGAGTTTCGGCGGGCAAGGCTCGCGGGCTGCGCAATCCGCATCCCTGCGCACTGACCAGAATCGCTACGCATCTCTCCACGAAAGGACGAACCCGGTCCAGACTCGTAACGGCAACGGGAATCTCCACGCGGATGCGCGTGCTGCGTCGCAGTGCTTTGGGTGTCTGAACTTCCATTTTTATGCTTCCATGTTCATGCTTTTGCGGAACAGGTCTGCTAAAGCTGGCGAAAACAGCTCACGCAGTTCCCGACCTCTATTCTGACAGGTCGGGAACCCGATTCTCAGATACCGGAAGGTTTTCGCGCGGTGACAAAAGTAACCTGGGACGTGTGAGCGGAAGGGGGAATACCGAGGAAAATAAGGTTCGTCGCGGTATCGCCGGTCGTTCTTCAGCGGGCTTCATCTGGAGCTTGCGCAAGATCGAAAATCAGCGGGCATTGTTACGGCCGCGCGCCACTCCGGCCCGCAGGCCGCGGGCAACGGCCCGCGCGTAGCCGGCGTCGTCCATGGCCCCGATGGTGGCGGCAGCGGTCCCGCCGGGCGTAGATGCTTCGCTCAGAAGGGCGTCCAGATTTTCGCCACTCTGTCGCCAGTAAAAGATACTGTCCGCGAGCGCGTGTGCGGCGGAAGTGAGGGCCGGCCCGCGGCTTAAGCCAGCTTTCTCCGCCGCTTTGGCCAGCGTCGCCATTGCGTGATAGCCGTGGCTGGGCGAGAAGGTCGCGGTAAAAATGTCGAAGCGGTTTTCAGGAAGTTCCAGCACCGGCCCAACCCGCGCAAAGAATTCGCGAACTCGCTCGCGACCGTGCTGCGGAACGCGACCATCGAAGGTCACCGCCGTTAAGCCGCGCCCAATGCGGCAAACCGGGCTGGGCATGGCTCGCGTCCAGTGCACGGGCGGGCCGAGCCGGGCGCGCAGTTTCTTGATGGGGATTCCCGCGGCGAGGCTGATCGCCAGGATGGGTTTTCTTATGATGCCGGAGCGTGCGACTTCATTCAGCAGATCCGCGACCGCAAGCGGGCGGACGGCAACGATCAGGACGTCCGCCTGCGCTACCGCCGATTTCAAGTCGGCGGCTTCGATGCGAAACTCGCGGCGAAGCGCTCGTAGCTTTCCCGAATTATGATCGTGCACCACGATGCGACCGTCGTATCCCGCCAGGCGCAATCCCGCAATCAGCGCGCCGGTGATGCGGCCTCCCCCGAGAAAGACCGTGGCTTTGGTTTGCATGCTCCGCGGCTTGGCTTGTGAGCCCTTTGGCTTGCGACGCGCCTTCGTTCCGGTCCGCCGCGTTCCGGTCCGCCGCGCTCCAGTCCGCCGCATTCTAGCGGCTCGCCAATCCGCCGGCGGTTTCTCCACCATCGATGGCGATCACCTGTCCGGTCACGTAGGCGGCGTCATCGGATGCAAGATAAGCGAACAGCGCGGCAATCTCTCCTGGCTCCGCGTGGCGGCGCAAAGGAATCTTGCCGTTCACTTCCTCCAGCATCGCGTCGCTGTACTCGGCGCGCTGCATGGGCGTGAGCACGTATCCCGGAGCCACGGCGCACACCCGCACTTTGGGCGCGAGTTCCACAGCCATAGTCTTGGTGAGCGCAATCACTCCGGCTTTGGTGGCGTTGTAGTCAGCGTAGAAAGGCTGGCCCACGAGTCCGTTGGTCGATGCAGTCTGCAGAATCGCGCCGCTGCCCCGCTCCCACATGTGGCGGGCCGCAGTCTGCGCCACGTAAAAAACGCCGGTGAGATTGACGGAGAGCACTTTCTCCCACTCCTCCGGAGTGATGTCGAGGAATTTGTGGCGGATGCTGATGCCGGCGTTGTTGACGAGCACATCGACCCCGTCCATCAGGCGGACGGCCTCGGCGAATGCGGCCTCGACCTGCATGAGGTCGGTGACGTCGGCGATGATGGCCTCGGCGAGGCCGGGCAACTCGCGCCGGATGTGGTCACATCCTTGAGCGTCGCGGTCGAGCACGCAGACGCGCGCGCCTTCTTCCAGGAATCGTGCCGCCGTAGCCGCTCCGATTCCGCTGGCGCCTCCGGTGATCAGGATGCGCTTGTCCTTAAGACCTCGCATGGGGTTCCCTCGTGGCTCGATTTAACCGTGGCTCAATTTAACCACGAAGCGCACGCGGGAGCACGAGGGAACCTCTTACGTCTTCGACACTGTTTCACCGGCGCCGCGGCTTTTCTGACCGAAAAGCAGCAGCAGCGGAAAAAGAATACCGACTGCCGTGATCGGCCAGCCCGCCCGGCGCGTGACGATGCCCGTCAGTATAAAAACCGGCACTGAAATCCAGGCGGTGGCCTGTGCGAGAACGGCCGCGTGCAGGGAACCTATCAGCAAAGTGATTCCAGCCGCCAGCAGCAAGCCGCCGGTAAGAACGCCCAGCGCTCCTGCGACCAGCGGATACGTCTCGCTATTCAGGATGCCCAGGTAGATCATCTCCTGGGCCCCGCCGACAGCTTCCAACGTACCAAACACTAGAGCGAACAGGGCCAGAGGCATTTGAGCGCGCATCGTGAAACCTCCTTCATTCGGAACATCTAGATCAGGCGTTGATAACCTTCGGTTATTTCTTGCTGCGTACTTCGTCGACCACCTGATGAGCCGCCGTCACGATCGCTTCCGGGGCTTCGGCCATACCGTGTTCTGCATCCACTACTACTTGCCGTCCACGCGTCGACAGCCGCGCCAGGCTGGCTTGCAATTGATGCACCCAGGTCTGGTGATATTCCGCTGCTTCTTTCTCCAGACCAGGCGGAGCCCAGTACCGTCCCGCCGTCAGCACAACTAACGGACGGTCACCCAGGCTGCCTGCATTACGTGCTGCGCCGTCTAGATCCGGATTTCCTCCCCCGCCGTTCGGGACGACCTTGCCCCCATCGGTTGCTGCGCATGCCTGCTCGGCCTCGGTTTCAAGCGCTTTCGGCTGCGCTTCGAGCTTTGCCAATGTGCGCTGCTGCGGGCTGATTTGGGAAGGAACAGGACCACCCGTTCTGCTTGCGGCAAATCGCAGCACGCCAAATCGTGCCAACACGGGCAAGGACAGGCAGATCAGATGCCGCACGTTCGGTGACATCCTTGCCGACATCCCGAGCATGAAGGCGGGCTCTTGCTGGTCGGGATGGGCTGAGTCAACCAGAACCAGACCCGCAACGTCAGACGGATAATGCGCCGTGTAAACGCGTGCGTATTCCCCCCCGATCGACGCGCCCACCAATATGTAGGGCGGCAGCACACCCGCGCGTTGCAGCGTTTCGTGAAGATCGCTAGTGATACTTGCACTGCTTCTCGGTGACGACGGCGGATCGCTCCAACCCACGCCCGCGCGGTCGTACCAGCAAGCGCGAGCGAAGTCCGCGATTTTTGGCTGCACCGAGGACCACGAGTAGCCGGGCTCGTTACCTCCCGTCTCGAGAATCACCGCCGGACTACCTTCGCCCGAGCAGTAAAGGTTCAGGGTGCGTCCACCGATGTCAACTGCCTGTCCGATTCGCGGAGGCAGCTGACTGGCATCCCTCGCTCGCCCGACCTGTTCATATGCAAATCCCCCCAGAAGGGCCAGCACCAGCAGAGTCAGAAATGCGAACGAGAGTCTCCGAACCCACTTTCTCATGTGCGGACCTCCTCATGAGAACTGACCGAATCACATTCGGCGCAAGGATCAGTCAGTCCTGTTCGTACTGGGCCGTATGTTTGCCAGGCGATGAACTCCAGTTCGCCCTAGCGCAAACAAAATTCCCCAAATGACCATGACGGTCGCAGAGGTGAGGAGAAATGTTAGCCCCAAAAACCAAGGCAACGAGGGCCAAATCGAGCCAGCACCAGCCGCATATTTCACCTGGATGGTGTTGGCCTTCTCCATGGCCAGGATTACGCCCACGAAGATGATTGACATCAGGAAAACTGCGGACCGCGGGAAACGAAATTCTGGACGCATATCGAACCTCCTGGACGAGAGTGGGTACGGCACGCGGCCGCCGAAAATACGCCTGGCATGTTCGGCGAGAGCTCCGCGAAACAGGCCACCGATTTCGCGGAGGCAAAATTTGGCGGTCGCGAGCCTCCCCTTCTCGTGCACGTCCTCTTCGACCTCCCGGAAGACCTCCATCATTTCGTCGCCGAACTGCTGGCGGTACAGGCGGGGATACAAACGCAGCAGGCTTTCGTACAGGGTGAGCGTCATGGTGGGCTTGGCGGACATAATGGTTATGCTTCCTTGCGCGCGGTGCGCAGGCTGGCTACCCGCGTGAGCTGTTTCAGGCGGCTGATTTCCATCTGCAGAATACCGCGGCCGAGTGGAGAGAGGCGATAGGCCTGGCGTCCGCGTGCGCCGTCTTCTTCCTCGAAGCGCTCGATCCAGCCTTCGTCCAGCAGGCGGCGGAGGGCGCTGTAGAGAGTGCCGGTACTGAGCACAACCCGGCCGTCGCTGACTTTCTCGACATCTTTCAGAATGGAATAACCATGGCGCGGGCGCTCCGCCAGGCTGACCAGGATCAGGAGGACAGTTTCCGTGAGCGGTTGCATATGTGGCTCTTGACGACATGTCGCATGACGACATGTCGTATGGCGCCATATTAGGCATGCTGTGCTTCTCAGTCAAGAAAAAACTGCGGAGCTGATTCGGCGGTGTTACGAAAATTCAGACAGTGGTAGCAACCCTGCAGAGAAGTAATGATGCCAGCAGGTTGCAGAGGTCCTTCGCTTCGCTCAGGATTGGCGGAACCCGGGAACTGAGGTAGCTTCCGTAGGCTTCTAGATCGGTTTGCCGCGGAAGAAGTAGATCAGCTCGATGATCAGGATGACAACCACCATCAGCTCGAGCACGAAGGCGCGGCTCTGGTTGAATTGGTCCACCATGAAGCGGTAGAGGTCTTCGGCGGTTTGCAGCTTTTCCTTGACCAGGTCTTTGTAGTCGGGCACGCCGACTTTTTGCGCGGCCAGTTTGTAGAGGCGGGCGGAAAACATGTCGCTGAGGAACTTGATGGCATTGTCGGCGCGCTCGGTGAGTTCGCTGACGTCGAGCAGCACGGTGTGCAGCTTTCCGGCAGCGCGGGCGGTGCGCCAGCGCGACCACAGGCCGGTGCCTCCAGCGTCGAGAAAGTCGTAAACGCCTTCGAGTTCCTTGGTCAGGAGTTCATCGTAATGGCGGAACTCGAGCAGCTGCGAATTGGCGTATTGCAGCAACTGAATCGCGGTTTCGGCGCCGGTCGGCGTGTCATAAATGAAAGCCGCGTTCCAGCCGATGACGGCAAGGTCGTTTGGATAGTAGGAGATGCGGGACTGGAGAATTTCCTGCTTCTCGCCATCGGAAAGCATGGCGGTTTCGCCGCGCACGATCTGGGCGATGCGATCTGCCTGCGTGACGAGCAAATCGTTCGCGGAGGGTGAGCCGGCAATCTCGCGCACGTGGAAAATGAAATAGTCTTCCTGGAGCCATTCTGCCGTGTAGGGCTTGACCAGCGCCGGAGCGGCAAGCTTCAGCTTCTCTTTAACGATGCGCGAGGCCAGACTTTCGAAATTGGAATCTGACGTCCAGCGGCAGGAGAGCTGCACCAGATCGTCCCAATCGCCGGAGAACGGCAGCTCGAAGACGAGACTGACCACGCCGTAGTCGTAATACTTGATCTGGCCGTCGAGGCGTTCGCCGGTTTCGAGGATCAGGGGCTCGATGGTCTCCTCGACCGGGGGCCTCTGGTAGCGAACGTAGCCGGGGGAATGGTGCTTGAAGCTGGCATCGACCGTCCGGGCGCCGAGAATCTTGCGCAGCTCGTCGAGGCGAATCTCCTCACAAACGTCGAACTGGATCAGCACCAGAGCAGACCCGTACAACGGCGTCGGCTGGGACTGCGAGGCGTGGGACTGGACGGCGTTGCCTGCCCGGCCCTGAGATGAGTCGTGACCTAGATCGACGATGGCGTCGTTAATGGCGTCGTTGCTGACGGCGGTGGCTATGCGTTCGCGTTCCATGAGGCTTTTCCAGTTCTAAGATTCCAGCGGCGGATTGAGACCCGCGCCAGCGAGCGGCGAGATCTCCATTGTCCCAGAAACCGGGTGATCTGGCGAGAGGCAGGGGTTAGCGGAAAGCTATGGACATTCGATAAGCTATTTATAATCAATAGCTTCTGCCGATTTTCCATAACAGGAAAGCGCCCGCGGCGAGGGCTCCCAAGCCCATTCCGGCCCTTCTCATGGAAGCCTCAACCTCGAATTGCCGCCACCGGACGCGAGAGGACTCGGGATAGGAGCTGGAGACTCGCTGGGCGACGTCCTTGCCGATTCTGGCGGCGCTTTCCGCGGCCAGTCGGTCCTCGTCATCCTGCTCGCGATCCTGTTCCAGCGCCATTTGCAGGACTTCGGCCAGGTGTAGCGCGTGACGGTTGGTGCCCTGGGCGATCTGTTCGCGGCAGCTGAAACCGTCGGCGATGATCAGGCAGTCGGCGGCAGCGGTGCGGACGGCCGGAAGAAGCTCAAGCTCGCCGATGGCCATCGAAATGTCGTATTTGTCGCGCTCGAAGCCGAAAGAGCCGGCCATGCCGCAGCAACCGGGGGCGGGCTGGCGGAAGTCGACGCCGAGGCGGAGCAGGACTGATTCTTCGGCAGTCATCCTCTGGATGGACTTGTGGTGGCAGTGTCCGTGGAGCAGGGCGGTGCGCTCGAAGCGCGGCAGTTTGAAATCGCGGGCGTGACTCTCCAGGAATTCGCTGAGCAGGTAGGTCTGGCGGGCCAGGGCCTGGGCGCGCTGGTCGTGGGGAAACAGGTTCAGCAGTTCGTCGCGGAAGACGGCGACGCAGCTGGGCTCGAGGCCGACGACGGGAACTGCAGCTTCGATTTCGGGGGAAAGTTCGTCGAGGATGCGCAGGAGCAACGCTTCGGCGCGGTCGAGCATGCCGAAATCGTAGAGCGGACGGCCACAGCACAGGTTGGCGCGAGGGACGATCACCTGGAAGCCGGCGGCTTCGAGAACGTCGGCCGCGGCCATGGCCGTGTCCGGCAGGAAATAGTTGTTAAAAGTGTCGGGCCAGAGCAGGACGGGAGGACCGTTGAGGTGGCGCGTACTGGACGTTTCTCCCCGTCCGAACCAATGGCTCTTGAAGCTGCGCGGCGCGAAGGGGGGAATCGCGCGCTGCGCCGGAATTCCTGCCACGAACTTGGCTAAATCTCGCAGAACTGGTAGTTGAGTGGTGAGATTCGCCAAGCCCGGAGCGTTTGACGCCAGGCGCGCCCAGAAATCGATATTGCCAAAAGCGTAGGCGTTCAGCGGACGTACGCGGCCTTCGTAATAGTGCGAAAGGAATTCGGCCTTGTAGGTGGCGACGTCGACTCCGACGGGGCAGTCGCTTTTGCAGCCTTTGCAGGCAAGGCATAAGTCGAGCGATTCTTTCACTTCTTCGCTGCGCCAACCATCGCGGATGATCCCATCTTCTCGGCCCTCGCCCTGAGTCATCTCCCAAAGCAGGTGGGCACGGCCGCGGGTGGAGTGCTCTTCTTCGCGAGTGGCGCGGTAGCTGGGACACATCACGCCGCCTTCCTCGCGGCGGCATTTACCCACCCCCACGCAGCGCAGCGACGCGTGAGCCAGGCTGCCGTGATCTGCGGGAAACTGGAATCGGGTTTCTGGCTCCCAAGGCGCGTAGTTGGCCCCGAGGCGCAGATTTTCGTCGAGCTTGTAGGGTGTCTTTCCAGGCAACCCAATCACTTTGCCAGGGTTCATCTTCCATTCCGGATCCCAGGCGGACTTGAATTCGCGGAAGGCCTGCATCAGCTCCGGACCAAACATTTTGGGCAGCAGCTCGGCGCGCGATTGCCCGTCGCCGTGCTCGCCGGAAAGCGACCCGCCGTAACCGACGACGAGGTCGGCAGCCTCCTCGACGAACTTCCGAAAGTCTGCGATTCCGTCTTTCGATTGCAGATCGAAATTGATGCGGGTGTGCACACAGGCGTGGCCGAAGTGTCCGTAGAGTGAGCCTTTGTAGCCGAAGCCGGCCATCAGCTTGCGCAGATCGCGGAGATAGCCACCCAGGTTTTCGGGTGCGACGGCAGCGTCCTCCCAGCCTTCCCAGTAGAGCGGCTCGCCGGGGACGTGCGAGGTCACGCCCAGACTGGCTTCGCGAACTTCCCACACGCGCTTGGCCTGCTGCTTGTCGGTGAACAGACGGAAGTTGGGCGGAAGGGCGGCGCGTGACAGAGTTTTCATCAAGGCACGGGCCTGGGCTTCGGCTTCGGGCGCCGTGGAAGCACCGAATTCCACCATGAGCCAGCCGCAGCCTTCGGGCAAAAGCGACAGCCCTTCCGAGTTCATCCCCTTCGCCCGGGTGTAACCGACCAGAAGATCGTCGAAACCCTCGAGACCGATGGGCTGGTGAGCCATGATTTCGGGGATGTGGTCGGCGCACTGAAAAATGTCGGGATAGGCCACGACCAGCAGCACGCGCTCGGGAGGACTTTCGACCAGGCGGCAGGTGGCTTCGAGCACCGTGACGCAGGTTCCTTCAGAGCCGACGAGGGCGCGGGCGATGTGAAAGCCATTCTCCGGGAGCAGGTGATTCAGGTTGTAGCCGGAAACGCGGCGCGGGATGTTGGGAAATTTCTGGCGGATGAGGTTGGCGTATTGGGCGGCGATTTGTTTTAGCGATTCGCGGAGCTGAGTGGCGCGGCCGGAGTCGCCGCGGACCGATAATTCCGGGGAGCCAGTCACCGCATGATCGCGGATGAAGTTCTGGCCGACTTTCAGGCGAGCGCCGTCGTAGGTGAGGATTTCAAGTTCTTCGATGTTGTCGTCGGTCTTTCCGGCCATCACCGAATGCACGCCACAGGAGTTATTGCCGATCATACCGCCGAGCGTGCAGCGCTCGTGACTGGCGGGGTCGGGGCCGAAGGTCAGGTGATGCTTCTCGGCGGCATTGCGAAGATTGTCGAGCACGACGCCGGGCTGCACGCGAGCGATGCGGCGGACGGGGTCGATCTCGAGAATCCGCGACATGTACTTCGTGAAATCGAGGACGACGGCAACGTTACAGCACTGGCCGGCCAGCGAGGTGCCTCCACCACGGCAGAGCAACGGCGCTCCGAACTGGCGGGAGAGGGACACGGTGGCGAGAACGTCGTCGATGTTGCGGGGAAGGACGACACCAATGGGAACCTGGCGATAGTTGGAGCCGTCGGTCGCGTAGAGCGCACGGGCGCCGGCGTCGAAACGAATGTCGCCGGGAGAGCCGCCGCGAATCTGGGCGCGCAGCGCTTCCTCGAGCCCCGCGGCGTCGACTTGCGATGACTTTGAGGCTTGGGCAAGCTCTACGAATCGGTCTGGCATGGGAGGGAGTTCAGAGTTCAGAGTTCAGGGTTCAGGGTTCGGACCTCAGAGCAAGAGTTTTGTCATCCCCGAACACCGCGCTTTTCTTCGTGGCGGAGGGATCTCAGTCTGCCCCTGCTCCGCGTCAGCCTTCTCCTGTTCGCGGCAAACTTCATCTCAGTTCGACGTAGCCCCGGAGCCCATTTCACCGGAAGGGTGGCTCACGTGGGTGATCTGGATTTTGGTCTGACCGTCGTCCGCCTGAATGCTGATGGTGGTCATGTTCTTCTGGTCTTGCGCGATGATCGTGCAGCGATTTTGGTCGGAGGTGGTAACCATGGCGTTGGGCAGCTTGGCTTTGTAAAAAGTGGAAACCTGGTCCACGGAATCGCTGCTCTTGAAAGTGGCGGACGCTGTTCGCATGCTTCCAAACGTGGCCGTGGCGGAGCCGTTCCTCTCGGCCCGCGCGCCGGGGTAGATATCCACACCCAAGTCGCGGGCAACGTCTTCGGGGTTCTTAGAGGTCTCCATGCTGCCGAACGGCGACTCGACCTTCACGTGATCGCCCTCGTGCTTTACGTGCAGGTTGCGCGCCACGCGCCAGCCGATGAAGGCCACCGTCGAGACCGCCAGAACCCCCAGGATGACAAACACTCCCACGACGATGAGGATGACCTTGAGAACGCCGCTGCCGCCGCTTTGGGTGGGAGCCGGGGTCGCGACTGGCGCGGCAACCGCACCGGGTGTGACGCCAGAGACCGCGGCGCCACACTTGTTGCAGAATTTGGTCCCCGGTTCGAGACTGACGCCACAGGAATTGCAAAACGCCATACGTCACCTCACACGGCCAGCATGTCACATAGGATGGGCGCGAGTATACCGCAGACGGGGCGGGAATGGCGGGTTAATCCAGCCTCGGTTCGTCCAGCCTCGGTTGATCCGGCACTCTGTGAATCCAGCGCTCCGCAACTGACTCCTAACTCCAGCCCCGGGTGCCGAAATCGGCCATGGAAAGAGAGAGCAGAAGCAGGAGAAAGAAGAGAGCGGCAATCACGACCACCTTGATCATCTTGTCGCTCGACCCCCAGACGTGCATGAAAAACAGAGCCACCAGCGTGGCTTTGACGGTCGCGATGGTGAGGGCAACCGCGGCATTGAAGGGGCCGAGATCGAGGAAGGCGACCCGATACGTAACGTAGGTGCCGACCAGAAGAGCGGCCCAGATCGCAAAGTAGGTTTTCAATGGCGACGAGGTTGAGTGTGCGGACATGATTGCCTCACTTATGCTTGTCGATCAGGTAAAGCAAAGGGAACAGGTAAATCCAGATAATGTCGACGAAATGCCAGTACAAGCCGCCGATTTCGACGGGCGTGTTGTATTCGGGAGTCAATCGCCCCTTCCAGGCTAAAGCGAGAAGCCACACGAAGATGCCGATGCCGATGATCATGTGCACCGCGTGCAGTCCGGTCATGACGAAATAAAGCGCGAAATAAATCTGCGCGTGGTTCGGGTTAGCGAACTGCCCGGGATGTCCGGGGATGGGCTCGCTGTCGAAGCTGAAGGAGGGGCCGGGCACATGATGCTCGACAAACTTGTCGCGGTATTCGATGCCTTTGATGCCGAGGAAGGCGAAGCCGAGAATCAGCGTGAGGATGAGGCTGGTGATCAGAAGAGTGCGGCGGGCGGTTTGCGCGGCCCAAACGGCGAGTACAACGGTCAAGCTGCTGCAGATAAGGACGCCGGTGTTGGTGGCACCGAGCGCGGTGTTGAGAGTCTGGCTGGCCGCGCCGAAGTCGCCGAAATACTTGAGACGATAAATCAGATAGGCGCAGAACAAGCCGCCGAAAAACATGACTTCCGTTGCCAGAAAAACCCACATGCCCAGGCTGGCTGCATCGCGCTGCTGCTCCGGCTCGGCAAAGTGGTGCAGCAGGGCCGGGTTGTGGCCTTCCGCGTGGACGGCGGCTGCGGCTTGGTCAGACACCTCGAGCCTCCTGTTCCGGCGGGAAGTCGCCCAGCTGTTCGTAGTTGTAAGCTTCCCAGGTCACGACCGGCTCTTCGTCGAAATTGAACGTGGTCGGGGGAGATTGCGTCTGCCATTCGAGTCCGGCGGCGTTCCAGGGATTGTCAGGCGCGGGCTTGCCGTAACGCATCGACCAGAGGAAGTACACCATGGGAAGCAGATAGCCTATTCCGAGTACCGTCGCGCCCGCGGTGGAAAGCACATTCAGCACCTGAAACTCTCCGGGATACTGATAGTAGCGGCGGGGCATTCCGATATAGCCGAGTATGAATTGCGGAAAGAACGTGAGATTGAAGCCGATGAACACGATCAGGGCTGCCAGTTTGGCCCAGCCTTCGGGATAGAGGCGTCCGGAAATTTTCGGCCACCAGAAATGCATGCCGCCGAGATATCCCATGACCGCGCCGCCGACCATGATGTAGTGGAAGTGGGCCACGACAAAATAAGTGTCGGTGACGTGCGGGTCCACTCCAAGGCAGGCCAGGATCAGGCCGGTGAGGCCGCCGATGGTGAACAGTCCAAGAAATCCGAAAGCGTAGAGCATGGGCGCATCGTAGTGGATGGAGCCCTTGTACATGGTCGCGGTCCAGTTGAAGACTTTCACCGCGGAAGGAACGCCGACCGCATAGCTCAAGAGAGAAAATACCAGCGCGGCGTAGACGGAAATTCCGGCGACGAACATATGGTGCGCCCAGACCAGGAACCCCAACACGGCGATCCCAATCGAAGACAGCGCCACGAACTTGTAGCCGAAGATGCGCTTGCGTGTGTAACAAGCGATGACCTCGCTGACCACTCCCATCGAGGGCAGAATCATGATGTAGACAGCGGGATGGGAATAGAACCAGAATAAATGCTGAAATAGAAGAGGATCGCCGCCCAGTTTGGGATCGAAAATTCCGAGGTGTAAGAGGCGCTCGGCCGCGACCAGAACAATGGTGATGGCAATGACAGGCGTTCCCAGGAGCTGCACAATGCTGGTGGCGTAGTGAGCCCAGATGAACAGAGGCAGGCGCGACCAGGTCATCCCGGGAGCGCGCATGCGGTGGATGGTCACCACGAAATTCAGTCCAGTCAGGATGGACGAAAAACCGGCGATGAAAATTGCAATGCCCGCTTCGACAATCTTCGTGTTGGTGTAGGCCGTGCTGAACGGCGTGTAGAAAGTCCAGCCCGTATCGACGCCACCGGTCAGCATGCAGTGCAGCATGATGGTGCCGCCGATGATGTAGAGATACCAGCTAAGCAGGTTGACGCGCGGGAAGGCCAGATCCTTGGCGCCGATCATCAGCGGCACCAGGAAATTTCCCAACACGGCCGGGATCGAAGGAATCAGAAAGAAAAATACCATCACCATGCCGTGCATGGTGAAGAGCTTGTTGTAGGTATCGGCCTGCACCAGGTCGCCGACCGGGGTGAGCAACTCCAGGCGGATGAGCAGCGCGAAGAAGCCTCCGATAAAGAAAAAGAAAGTGATGGACCCGAGATAGAGCAGCGCGATGCGCTTGTGGTCCGTGGTGAACAGCCACGAGAGAGCGCCGTAGTGCTTGTTCAGGTAATTCTCGCGTTCAACGGGTTGAGCAACCGCGGTAGCCATCTTATTCCACCTGACTCTGTGCTTTGGTCTCGGGAGGTGCCGTACTGGCGCTGGTTCCGGCCGGGGCTTTCGTGCTCGACAGCGACTTCACGTAAGCCACCAGCGCGTTCACCTGCTCCTCGCTGACCAGGCCCTGAAATGTGGGCATGATCGGCTGGAATCCTTTTACTCGCTTTGCGCCGGGATCGAGGATGCATTCCCGAATGTAGTTCTCATCTGCGACCAGGGTCCGTCCGTCCGCTAAAGCCACGGGGTTACCAAACACTCCCTGCAGATTGGGTCCGCGCCCCTGGGCGTCGGAACGATGGCAGGTGGAGCAACCGAGCTCGGCAAAAACTTTCGCTCCGGTCGCAGAAAGCGGGCCGGCGGGGCCGCCGCTCATCCAGGCTTCGTATTGCGCGGGCTCCATCACCACGATCGAGCCGATCATGCCTGAGTGTTGGGTGCCGCAATATTCGGCGCAGAACAGGTGATAGGTGCCGGGCTTGGTGGCGCGGAACCAGGCCACGGTGTAGCGGCCGGGCAACACGTCCTGCTTCATGCGGAAAACGGGCACGTAGAAACTGTGAATCACGTCCTGCGAAGTCATGATCAGCTTGACGTCGCGGCCCACCGGCACGTGGAGTTCGTTAATCTCGCGCTGGCCTTCGGCGTGTTCCAGCTTCCACATCCATTGCTTCGCGACCACGTAAACTTCCGTGGCATCGCGTGGAGGCGTGCGCTGCTTGAAGAAAACCAGCGCCCCCCAGGCGAAGAACACCATGAAAACGCAGAGCGGAATAATCGACCAAGTCAGTTCCAGCGGGGTAGAACCGTCGATCTGCTCGGCTTCAACTCCGGCGCGGCTGCGGTAACGGGCGGCAAAGTACAGCAGGCAGGTGAACACCAGGAGCGCGACCATCCCGCACACAACCAGCAGGAAGATGTAGATCGCGTCGACCTGGCTCGCCATGGACGAGGCCCGCTCCGGCCACAATGGAAGATTGTCGAACATTCTTTTTAAACCCTACTTTTTAAACCCTTGCTCGTGCTATGCCTTACCCAAATGCGCCGGGCCCGGTCGCCTTGCCGCGCTCGCGGGACCCAAGCGGAACAGAATGAAAAGCATTGCACCCAAAATTAAGATTGTGATCCCCGCGCCCAGCTGCAAAATGTTGTTTACGATCGCGCCGTACTTCCCGGTCGCCGGATCGTAGTGATAGCAGTAGAGCAAAATCGCGTCGACCGGGCTGCCGATCTTGTTCTGCGAAGCCTCCACCAAGCCCAGACGCAGATCTTTCGGCGGAAAATCCACACCGTAGAAGTAGCGCGAAATTTTCCCCTGCGGCGTCAGGACCATGATCGCCGTGGCGTGCGCATACTGGTTGATCCTGGGATCGTACTGGTACTGGAAGCCCACCGCCTTAGTCAGCGCGTTGATCGCACCCGGCTGTCCCGTCAGGAAATGCCAGCCCTGCTGCGCACCGGGACGTCCGTAACGCTGGACGAATTCTTTCTTCTTCGCTGCGCCGAGTTCGGGTGTGTCTTTCGGATCAAAGCTGACCGTAATGACGTCATACTCGCGGCCCAGGTTGAAGCTCACCATCTTCATCGCGCCGGTCAGTCCCAGGAGAACCTCGCCACACAACATGGTGCAGTTGTAATACGCGAGGTCGAGGATGATCGGCTTGCGTCCGAAGTAGTCGCCGAGCTTCACGGTTTTTCCGGTTTCGTCGCGGAAAATGAGGTCGGGAGGGACCTGGCCATCGAGATGCTGCTCGATGCCAACGTTCTCCAGCTTGGGCGGACGCACGTTCGCTGGCGGCGACATGATTCCCTTCGACATCATCTGCCCAAAGGCGGACGACGCCAGCAACATGACGGCAAGAGCCATCCGACCCAGTCGCTCTGCGGGAATCGACTTGTAACTACTGAAATGCTTCACTGCGATCCCTTCTTTGCCTTCGCCTTTGGTTTCGGCTGCGTTGCAACGGGCGTTTCTGCGTTCGGCGCAGCAGCCTGCGAGCGCACGGGCAGACCGCGTTGCGCGATCAGATCCATTGCACGCTCGATGGGGATGCGCACCGTGACGTGGCTGTCGTCGACGTAGCCGTAGCTGTTGAGTTTCTCTTCTTCCGCGATGCGGTCGTCGTTTAATTCGGTCCTCTCGTCAATCTCTAATCGCGGAGCCGGGAAATTATCTTTCAGGTAATCCTTGTAGCCTTCGGCCAGGTTGCGAGTATCCTTGGGCACATTTGTCGCCAGCGGACTCACCTCGGGCTGCGCTTTTCCTGCTCGCTCGTCCAGAAGCCTGTAGAAACCAATCATCAACAGCAACCCCGCTAAGCCAAGCGCGGCTACTCCAGCAATAAAATAGAGCACTCCCGCCGCGCTGAGGTCCTCGCGCTCGAACGAGCCGTGTCCGTACGGGTTGTTACTCGGGTTAGCGTCGCTGCTCATATTTCGTTGCTCGTCGTTTCTAACGTCGTGTTCTCTAACTGAGTCTGCTCCACCCATCAGTGATGCGCAGGCTCCAATACTTCTCCAGCCGAGGGATCGTAGGCCGGAAGCAGCGGCAGCGCGCCCAGGTTATAGAAAAAGTAAGACAGCCAGAAACCGCCGATGGCAATCGGCACGACGATATCCGCCAGGGTGACACTCAAAGTCTTCGAAAAATTCGGCTCGATGATCCAGAACATATCGACGTAGCGCATCAGCAACATCCAAACCGCCAGCCAGACCAGCTTGCGAATATCGCGTTTGAAAGGCCGCGACAGAAGAATCGCGAAGGGGATGGCGAATCCGAATATCACCAGGATCAACCCGATCGATGCCCAGCCGCCGTGAAGCCGCGTCATATAAAACGTGATTTCCGACGGCAGGTTGCCGGCCCAGATGATGAGCCACTGCGAGAAGTTGAAATAAGCCCAGACCATGGTGAACGCCAGCATCCACTTGCCGTGGTCGTGGACGAAGTCGGGTTTCAGCATCTCCGACATCGGTTTGTAGTTGAAAAGAATGCGCTCGACCACGACCGCGAAGCACATGGCGGAAAGCACCTGGCCGATGAGGACGACTAATCCGAAGATGGTGGAGATCCAGCTGGGATCGAGCGACATGACCCAGTCGATGGCGGCGAACGAAATCGTAAATCCGTAGAGGATGAGGCCCGGTCCGGCAATGGCTTTGAAGCGGCTGGTGTGGTCGGGAGAGCCGGGGTGGTCGGTTTCCTTCGACCACTTCGTTAGCAGGAAAGAAAGCAGATTCCAGATAGCGAAATAGAAGATTGCGCGGTAGATGAAGCCGCTGGTTGTGAGATAGGTCTTCGTAATCTCTGCAAGATGATCGTGCAGGTGTTTGTCGGTGACTTGGTCGAGAGGCTGCGCCCAGATGTAGAGCTTGCGTATTCCCAGAATGACGGGAATGAACAAGGCGGCCAGCAGCGGCGCCGTGCGCATGGCCGCGCCCAGGATGCGGCGGATCACCATGCCCCATCCGCCGCCGGTGAGGTGACGGATCATCAGAATCGCCATCGAACCCAGCGCCACGCCCAGCCACAACATGAACCCGAGCAGGTACGCGCGATAGAACTGTTGCGGCTGGATGAAAGCCAGAACCACGGCGATGACTCCGAAGACCAAGCCGACGACCAGCGACCGCTGCGAGATAGTCTTCGCCACCGGCGGAGCCGTCAGGTCGAGATGGGTTGCAGTCGCCGCGCTCATTTCGCTTCTTCCTTCTCCGGTTTTTCCTTCGGTTCGTCTTGTTCTTCAGATCCCGAACGAACTGTGGGTGCGACCACTGGTAGAGTCGCGCCGTTTCCCGGCTCGCTGAACTTCGGCGCTACCGACGGAACACCCTGTCCGGCTGGAACCTCAGCCCTAGTCGCATTCTGGCTCAACTGCAGAGCGCGGACATAGGCCACAATGTTCCAGCGGTCGCGCGGAGGAATCTGCGAGGAGTAATCGGGCATGATGCCGAAGCCCTCGGTAATCACGTCATAGAAATATCCCACGGGAGCTTTCTGCAGCCGGGGTATGTGATAGGACGGCGGCTTGCGAGCGAACCCGCGCGAAGGGACAAAGCCGTTGCCGTCTCCGATGCGTGAGTGGCAGGGCGCGCAGAAAATGTTATAGCGCTCGCGACCACGGTCGAGAACTTCCCGGGTCACAGGAAAAGGCATGTAGTCGCCGGGAGTGTTGCCAATTTTTCCGGTATAGAAATAAGTGTCTTCGTGCAACTGTCCGCGCGCCACCGTGCCTTCGACGGGAGGGCGAGCCGAGCGTTGGTCGGGAAAGAAATCACTCTTCGCCAGAGGATTCACGCGCGGCTGCACCTGCATGTCGAGACGACAGGCGGAGCAGAAAGCCAGCAGAGCCAGCACAGCTGCAAAGAAAACCGCCGTCGAGCTTCGCTCGACCGGACGGACGAGAGCGCCCGTCCCCACATGGACATTGCCACTGCCTGAATTCGTGGCCCTCACGAGTTTGTGGAGAGGCCGCATGTTAGCTGGGCACCTCCGAAACCGAGCGCGGTGCTAGGCCCTCCAGAAACTTGCGTGTGCCGGACGCATCGTACTTTTTGTCTGACGAGAACACGATTAAAAAGAAACGATCCTTTGACGCCAAAGCAAAGCGCGGCACGTTGAATACCGGGTGATAGGGCATGGGCAGGCCGTTCAATGCCAACATGCCGAACACCGCCGAGATTCCGGCAAAAAGAATCGTCATCTCAAAAGTGATAACGATGAAAGCAGGCCACGAATGGTATGGCTTACCGCCGATGTTGAGCGGGTAGTCGACGGCGGACATCCAATATTGCATCAGGTAGCCGGAGAGGCCGCCGACGAGGCCGCCGATGAGCACAACCAGCGGGACCTCATCGTGATGAAATCCGATTTCTTCAGCCAGCCCTTCGATGGGGAACGGGCTATAGGCGTCGATCTTCTGGTAGCCAGCCTCGTGGGTGTGCTTGGCGGCGTCGATGAGCGCCTGCGCGGAATCGAATTCCGCCATGATGCCGTAGATGGGATCGCGCTTCATATTATGAACCTCGACACCATGAACCTCGACTCTGCGCCCGGCATCATTCTTTGACCTCCGCTTCCGGCAGCAGCGTGCGCATTTCAAAAATCGAAATCGCCGGCAGGATGCGCAGGAACAGGAACATGGCGGCCAGGAACATGCCGATGGTGCCGATGTAGGTCATCCAGTCCCAGCGCGTGGGGTAATACATGCCCCAGGAGGAGGTAAGGAAGTCGCGCTGCAGGCTGACCACCACGATGATGAAGCGCTCCAGCCACATGCCGACAAGAATGACGCCCGAAATACAGAACAGCGCGGCTGGACTGGTGCGCAGCTTGCGAATCCACAGCACCTGCGGAATAAAGATATTGCAGATCAGCAGCATGTAGTAAGGAACGGCATAGGGCCCGTGCAGGCGGTTCCACAGCGTGAACGCGTCATAACGATCGCCGCTGTACCAGCCCATGAAAGCCTCGATCCCGTAACCATAGGCGACGATGAGTCCGGTGGCGAGCATGACTTTCGCCGAATTCTGCAGATGGCGTTCGGTGATGAAATCTTCCAGTCCATAAATCTTGCGGATGGGGATGGCCAGCATCAGCACCATGGCAAAGCCGGAATAAATCGCACCCGCGACGAAGTAGGGCGGGAAGATTGTGGTATGCCATCCGGGAACAATGCCGACGGCGAAATCGAAACTCACCACAGTGTGCACGGAGAGCACCAGGGGCGTGGCCAGGCCGGCGAGTAAGAGGTAGGCAGTTTCGTAACGATGCCAGTGCCGCGCCGATCCGCGCCAGCCCATGGAGAGCATGCCGTAAACAATTTTCAGCGCCTTATTGTCGGTGCGGTCGCGCAGCGTGGCCAGGTCGGGGATCAGGCCGATGAACCAAAACAACGCTGAAATCGTTGCGTAAGTGGAGACGGCAAATACATCCCAAATGAGCGGGCTGCGGAATTGCGGCCACACCCCCATGGTGTTGGGAATCGGAAACAGCCAGTAAGCCAGCCACGGACGTCCCACGTGGATGGCCGGGAAAATTCCCGCGCTGGCCACCGCAAATAAAGTCATCGCCTCAGCGAAGCGGTTGATGGAGTTGCGCCACGATTGGCGCAGCAATAGAAGAATCGCCGAGATCAGTGTGCCGGCGTGTCCGATGCCAATCCACCACACGAAATTGACGATCGCGAAGCCCCAGCCGATGGGGATGGTCACGCCCCAGATTCCGACGCCTTTGAGGAAAAGGTAGCCGATGGCGAACAGCATCATCATGGTCAGCAGAAACGCGATGCCGAAGCCGATGAACCAGCCGTTCGAAGCGGGACGAGTCAGCACAATGGCGCTGATTTTTTCCGTGACCGTGCCGAAGGTGTAGCCCGGCTCGATGACCGGGGCGCTGCCGGCGTTCGTCGTTTTGTACTGCTCGTCCATGCTTTAAATCCCCGGCGTCATTAAATCCGTGGTGTCGTCCTGAGCGAAGCCGCTCTTCAGGCCTAGCGAAGGATCTCAGTCTCCACTGTTCAGGGTGCCCCATTTCTCGCGTCTTTTACGAGAAGTGGGGCTTTCGGCTGCTCCCTACATTCCTACCTCCGTCACCCCTTCAGTTCCGGATTCGGATTGCGCACCTCTGCCAAGTATGTAGTCCGAGGGCGAGTATTCAACTCACCCAGCAAACTGTAATTACGCGACTGCGCCTTCAACCTTGAAACTCTGCTGTTCGGGTCGTTGATGTTGCCGAAGATGATCGCGCCCGCCGGACACGACTGCTGGCAGGCGGTTTGCAATTCGTCACCGATGCGGATGGTCTTTTCTTCGCGCACCGAAGCCGTTTCCACATCAATGCGGCGCTCGTTGATGCGCTGGATGCAGTAGGTGCATTTCTCCATCACGCCGCGGCTGCGCACGCTGACGTCGGGATTGCGCATCATCTTGTATTGCGGCGTCTCCCAGTCCTGGAACAGCAGGAAATTAAAGCGCCGCACTTTATAAGGACAGTTGTTCGAACAATAGCGCGTCCCCACGCAGCGGTTGTAGACCATGTCGTTCAGGCCTTCGGGCGTATGATTCGTGGCGCCGACCGGGCAGACCACTTCGCAAGGCGCGTTCTCGCATTGCATGCACGGCACGGGCTGGAAAAACGCTCGGGGATTATCGCGATCGCCCTGGTAATAGGCGTCGACCCGAATCCAGTGCATGTGCCGGCCGATCACGACCTGCTCCTTGCCGACGACGGCGATGTTATTTTCAGACTGGCAGGCCAGCATGCAGTTGTTGCACCCCACGCAGGAGTTCAGGTCGATCGACATGCCCCAGGCGTAATCTTCTTTGTCGTAAGGATAGGGCTCGTAGAGCGTGAGTTCTTTTGGCGTCTCTTCTTCCTTCGCGAAATCCGGCTCCTTGCGATATTCCTCGAGCGTGGTTTCACGAACCAGCGGGCGATGCGCTCCGTCAGGTGTGTCCATCGACTGGTAGCCCTGCGTGGAAGCGAGCTTAAAAGTCTCTCCCGTCTTGCGAATCGTAACGCCGTTGGCGATCCACGGCGCCGCCGTCGTGCGCAGCGCGTAAGCGTCGAAGCCCTGCGCCGTTCCCACGCGCCCCGCGCGCTTGCGACCGTAACCGAGAAATACCGAGACGGAATTGTCGGGATGTCCGGCTTGAATCCAGACGGGGCCCTGAACTTTCTTGCCGTTAAGTTCGAGCTCAACCACGTCTTCGGTCTTGATGCCAAGACGCTCCGCCATCTTGGGACCGATCAGCACGGCGTTGTCCCAGGTGAGCTTGGTCATCGGCTTGGGCAATTCCTGCAACCAGCCGTTGTTGGAGAATTGTCCGTCGTAGATGGTGGGGTCGCGGCGAATGTTGAGCTCGATGGCGTCGCGGGGAAACGCGACCGACCCAACGGGCGCGCTTGCAGACTTTACCAGCTTTGGAGTAGCCGCCGTGTTCTCGATCCAACCATCATGTAGCGACTTGCGCCAGAATTGCTCGAAGTCGGCGCCGGTGTGTTGCTTCTGCCAATAGGCGCGAGTCAGGTCGTATCCAGTGGCATCGGCCTTTCCGGAGAGGAGCGCGACGAACTCCAACGCGCTCTTGCCGTTGTAGAGCGGCGCGATCAGCGGCTGAATGATGCTGACGGTGCCGTCGTAGGCGCAAGCATCGCCCCAGGCTTCGAGTTCATGAGTCGCGTTGACATGCCACTGACAAAGCTCTGCGGTTTCATTCTGATAGAGGCCATGATGAACGCGCAGCGGAATCCTGCCGTTTTTCAAAGCGTCAGCGAAATTCAGATCGGCGGGCGCATCGTAGGCCGGATTGCCGCCAAGGACGACCAGCAGATCGACCTTGCCACCACGCATGTCCTCGACGAGATCCTTCAGCGATTCGGTTTGATTGATCGGGTTCGCGTCGACCGGATCGGAATAGAAAACGGTTTTCCCGATATTGCCGAGCCTCGCATTGATCGCATGAGCGAATGCATGGACAGCGGGAGGTTGGTGGTCACCCACCAAAACCACACTCGATCCGGCGCTGCTATCCAAATCGCGAGACAGAAAATCGAAGAACTTCTCCGTCCCTTCGCCAACAGCCTGCGCCGCTTCTCTTTGTGCTACAGCAGCGGGACGGGATAGAACCGCGGCACATAGTTCGATCTCGTGTGCTCGGACCGGCAGCCGATGATCCGCCTTCGCTCCCGTCGACGTCGGCGTGTTCTCGATCACATACAGCCGGTTCATCTTCCCGTCATCCGGATTGCGCCGCTTGGCGAAATCGCGGATATAGCGGGTGTTGCCGGGGAATCCAGCGTAGAGAAAATCGGCATCGAGTGACACGATGACGTCGGCTTTCGACAAATCGTAACGCGTCTCGACCGGCTGTCCGAAGGCCAGCTTCGCCCCTTCGAGCACGTTGTCGCGATTGATCGGCTCATACACGTGCCACTTAGCCTGCGGATAAATTTTCAGAAACCCGCGCAGCTGATCAGCCAGCGTGGGCGAAGAAATGGTCGGAGTAAGAACGCGAATGCCCGCGCCCTGCAACGCTTTCTGCGCGCTCAGCGGCCCGCGAATCGCGCCCAGGAATGCCTGCCACGAACGCTGATCGCCCATGGAGACCACCGTCTGCGAGCGGTCGGGATCATAGAGGCCAAGGATGGAAGCCTGCGCAAAAATGTCGGTCCCGCCGAGCGCGGCGGGATGTTGGTCATTCCCTTCCACCTTCGTGGGACGGCCAAGATGGCTCTCGACCAGCAGCGGACTGGCGTATCCGCCAAGCGTGCACGCCGTCGCGTAAAACATGGGCCGGCCCGGAATAACGTTCTCGGGCTGCCGCACGTAAGGCACAATCGGTTCGAGCGGCAGGCGGACGCAGCCAGTCATACCGGCCAGTCCGAGCGACGCGCCCATCACCTTGAGGAAGCCGCGGCGGGAAACCGAATCGACCCACTCGGAAGCGCCTTTGGGAAATTCGCGATGCAGAGCATCCTGGAAATCGTCACTGCCCGCAAGCTCTTCTAGACTGCGCCAATATTCAGGACCAGTCTTCTCGGCAGCATCGTGCGCGGTCGCCGCCTCAATCCGCTCGCGCACGGATTCCAGATCCAGCTTGCCCTTCTTGCTCGGGCAGACGTCCTCGCGCTTCCCGCGCTCCCGCATTCCGGAATTATTAAACTCGTCCATTTCTATCGCCAACTCGCACGAAACAAACCGGGTGCCCCATTTCTCGAGCGTTCTGGGCGCGAGAAGTGGGTCTTTCGTCGCCCCACATACCTACCGGTGACACGTGCTGCAACTCGTAATATCTTTCACGCTGCGTACGTTGTACTTCTTCACCAGCGCCGCGCCGAGTTCGTCCTGATCCGCGTAACTCTGTCCATCCACCGCCACCGGATGCGCGCTGGTCGGCGGCAGATACCGCATATTGAAAACCTGGTCCCGCGGCCGCAGATTTTTCTCCGGCGCGCGATGACAGCTCAGGCACCACTCCATCTGCAGCGATTCCTGCTGGTACATCAGCGGCATTTTATCCACCGGGCCGTGGCACGTGTTGCAGCCGACTCCCTTGTTGACATGAATGCTGTGATTGAAAAAAACAAAATCAGGAAGCTGGTTCACCCGCGTCCACTGCAGCGATTCGCCGCTCTTAAAGCTGGCGCGCACCGGCTCCAGCAGCTGGGCGTTGGTCCAAATCTGCGAATGGCAGTTCATGCACGTCTTGGTCGGAGGAATGCCCGCGAAGCTCGACGTCTCCACCGAAGTGTGGCAGTAGCGGCAATCAATGCCCAGTCCGCTGACGTGATGCTGATGGCTGAAGGGCACCGGTTGCGGCTTACGCACGCCCGCGTAGGTGATGTAAGGAGAGCGCTGGACCTCCATCGCCATCCAGCTCAGCGCCCCAACCACGAACACCGCGCCAAAGATGGTGGCGCGGGACATGGTGTTCGTGCTGCGATGAAAAATCTGCGGCATCTTCTATGAAAAATAAGCCGACGAGACCCCGACGGACCTGCCTGGTTTTCGCGCCCCGGTTGCGTGAAGCTTGTTAGCCAGTGAATCCGGAACCCCACAGAGTTCCGGAGATGAGCATGGGAAACACGGAATTATAAATACTTCGCAGAATTTTGTCGCGCAGTTTGCGGATTATTCTCGAACGATGCACTCTACGCGACATACTAGTGAAGATTCATAACCAGGAGCTTCGGTTGCGTCATTTCTTCAATCGCGTAGCGCAGGCCTTCACGGCCCAGGCCGGAGTCTTTCACGCCCCCGTAGGGCATGTGGTCGATGCGGAACGAGGGAACGTCTCCCGCAATCAAGCCTCCGACTTCCAGTTCTTCATAGGCCTGGAACAGCAGCTTCGCGTCGCGCGTAAATAAGCCAGCCTGCAGGCCGAAGGAAGAATGATTCACCTCGCGCAGTGCATCGTCGAAAGTCTTGTAGGGCTCGATGGTCACGACCGGGCCGAAAATTTCCTGGCAATTCACCTTCATGTCGGGGCGCGTCCCGGTGAGGACCGTCGGCTCAACCACCAGCCCTTTTCGTCCGCCGCCGCATAACAGGCGCGCTCCGCCACGGACGGCTTCTTCGATCCACGCCGTGCTGCGAACCGCGTCCGACTCTCGGATCACCGGCCCCACGTCAGTCGACTCGTCGAGCGGATCGCCTGACTTGAGTTTCTTCACGCCTTCGACCAGCAGGTCCGTAAATTTTCCGTAGACGGAGTGCTCCACCAGAATGCGCTGCACCGAAATGCAGGTCTGGCCGGCGTAGCCAAATCCGCCGGCGACGCAGCGATCGGCGGCATAAGCAAGATCCGCATCGTTGTGCACGATGACCGCCGCGTTGCCGCCCAATTCGAGAACCACTTTTTTCTTGCCGGCGCGGCGCTTGATGTCCCAGCCCACGGGCACGCTGCCGGTAAAGCTGATCAGCTTGATGCGATCGTCGGTGACCAGCAGGCTGGCATCGTCATTCGAAAGCGGCAGCACATTGAAGCCGCCGTCAGGCCAGCCCGCCTGCTGCACACACTCCGCCAAAAGCAGCGAGCAGAGCGGGGTTTGTGGCGCCGGCTTCAGCACCATGGAACATCCCGCCGCGATCGCGGGCGCAACTTTGTGCGCCACCAGGTTCAGCGGAAAATTAAACGGCGTAATCCCCGCCACCGGCCCCAGCGGAAAGCGGCGCACAATTCCCCAACGTCCGGCGGTAAATTCCTGCCAGTCGAGTGGCAGGAATTCGCCATAAATGCGCGTGCTCTCCTCGGCGCCAACGTTGAAGGTGAAGATTGCACGCTCCACTTCCTGCCGTGCGGCCTTTATGGGTTTGCCCGCTTCCAGCGCGAGCGTGCGGGAAAATTCTTCCCTGCGTTCGGCAATTCCGGCGGAAATCTGCCGCAAGACGCGCTGCCGCTCGAACGCAGGCAACCGCCGCGTGGTGCCAAACGCTTTTACCGCCGCAGCAATCGCAGCGTCGGCATGTTCGCGGCGTCCCTGCACCACCCGCGCGATCACGGTGCCATCATAGGGCGCGCGCACCTCAACGACGTCGCCGTCTTCCACCCATTTGCCGTCCAAATAAAATCCATGCGTTGCCACCGGCGCGATCGTCAGCTCAGCCATAATGTTAGAACTCCACGAAGATTATAGGACTTCCCGCAAGGACCAAACACGCATGCCGAAGATTTCCAACCGGTCTCAGTTCGGAGATGTTCATGTGGGGACAGTCGCCCTCGACTGTCCGGTCGAGCGAAGCTCGACGGTGTCTTCGTCACGGCCAGGGCTCAAACACAGCCGGCGCAGTTGTATCGGCCACGTTGCTCTACAATGCTTCCTCTACAATGGACCGCGCAAGGCCCATGTCCATCCCTCGAACCATCCTCGAGCTCGCACCGCTGTTGCGGCAAAAGAAAATCTCTCCGCTCGAACTCACGCAAGCATCCCTCGAACGCATCGAAAAGCAGAATCCCGCGCTGAACGCATTCATCACCATAACCGCTGATTCCGCGCTCGCCCGAGCCCGCACAGCGGAAGCCGAAATCGCCCGCGGAGATTGGCGCGGCCCGCTCCACGGAATTCCGATTGCATTAAAGGACCTGATCGACACCGCCGGCATACGTACTACAGCCGGAAGTGAACGCCACAAAGACCGCATCCCAACGGAAGATGCCGAGGTCGTTCGCTGCTTGAAGCAGGCAGGCGCAATTATCGTTGGCAAGAATAACCTGCACGAATTCGCCTACGGCGGCAGTTCCCTGGTCAGCTATTTCGGCGACGTCCACAATCCCCGTGACACCTCGCGCCTCGCCGGAGGCTCTTCCGGCGGATCAGCCGCTGCGGTCGCCGCCGGACTTTGTTACGCCGCCATCGGAACTGACACCGCCGGCTCCATCCGCGAACCTGCGTCCCTGTGCGGCTGCGTTGGCCTCAAGCCCACCTACGGCCGCGTTTCCAGCCGCGGAGTGATTCCGCTCGCCTTGTCGCTCGATCACGTCGGCCCGTTCGCCTCCACTGTGGCCGACGCCGCCGCCGTGCTGCAGGCAATCGCGGGCTATGACGCCGCCGACATCACAACTGCAGCCGTTCCTGTCGCGGATTACGTCTCTCAGCTGCGCGAAGGCGCGAAGTCTCTGCGCGTGGGCGTCCCCCGAAACCATTTCTATGATGACCTCGACCCCGAGGTCGCCGCGGCCGTGGAACAAGCGCTGGCCGTAATCAAGACGCTGGTGGAGGAAGTAAGAGAAGTTAAACTCGACGTGCCTATCGACCGCACTCTGCAAATGGCCGAGGCCTACGCCTACCACAAACGGAACGCCACCGAGACACCAAAACTCTATCAGCCAGAAACGCTACGCCGCATTCTAGCGGGATCGGATATCTCCGCCGCAGACTACATCCACCACCGCCGCGAGCTGGAGCAGGCCCGCCGCGGCATCAGTGACACCTTCGCAGATATCGATCTCCTGGTCACACCCACCACACCCACGCCCGCCCCGCTGATCGCCGACCTCAAAGCAACTCCCGACAACCTGCGCCCCGCCGAACTCAAACTGCTGCGCAACACGCGCCCCTTCAACGTCTGGGGATTGCCCGCCCTCTCGGTTCCCTGCGGATTCACAAAGAGCGGCCTGCCGATTGGCCTCCAGATCGCAGCCTCGCACTGGCGAGAAGATCTGGGGTTGCGACTGGCGGGCGCATATGAGCAGGGCACCCGGTGGCATGAGGCTCGGGTCGCCCATTAAGCAGCGACAACTCTTCTCTTAAACCACCTATCAAGTCGCCCCTAAGGACCAAGCGCAGCGAATGCGTCTCTTTGCAGCACCGAAAACTTCTTTCGGGGTTGCGGTGGTTTTCTCATAAACTTCGTCCTACGGAAGGTAGGCGGGAGGGTGGGGGTGTCAATTGGTATCTCGGGCTGCCACAACCGTTGAAACCCCGCCATTCGCTAGCTATTGCATGGTGTCTTCAGTCCACTGTCCGCACATCATCCGGCAGCGTCAGCAAAAACGAACACTTCCCCGTCGTCGCCAAACACGAAAGCGTCCCACGGCGCAGAACCTTCACCGGCGTGTCGTCCGGAAATGTCAGGTGGAAGTCGGCCGTCCGCAGCGCTTCCGCAACCGGCTTCAGCTTTTCTTCCCCGCTCAGGAATTTAATGCTCTCCACTTTGGCCGACGACCCAGCTCCCCCGCTGAGCAGCACGAAAAATTCCGCGTTGCCCGTAACCTTCGCCGCTTTGCCGAGATCGATTGTCCGCAGGCGCTCCAGCTCCGCCTTGTAGTTCGCCACCGCCGTATCTGCTTTCGCCCCTCCGCCAGCCAGAGCAGAGAGCCGGTCGCGCGTTTCCGGCGTAGGCCGCAATCCATTCATAGAAAGCGCGTAAGTCTCCAGCGCCCGATTCTTGTTGCCCTTCTTTTCGTAGATCTGCCCCAGATGGTCGCCCACTTCGCCGTGGTGTCCCAGTCCCCACGCCGCCGAAACATATTTCTCGGCCTTGTCGAGATCGCCTTCTGCAAAGTGCACCCAGCCCAGCGTGTCCCAATAAGCAATCAGAGAAGTCACCAGCGGCAACTCCTGCTGCGTAACCCGATCCAGCGAAATATTGCGCAACGCCGCCGCCGTCGCCGAAACCGCCGACTCCGCATACTGCTGCGCGCGATCCAGATGCGCCTTCTTCAGCGACAACTGATACGCAATGTTGTTCCACACCAGCGGCGTGGCCGCTAGTTCCACGGCGTGGTCGAATGCCGCCAGAGCTTTGTCGTCCTGCCCAAGATTCAAATACGCATCGCCCAAACTTACCTGCAACTCGGCGCTTCCCGGATCGCTGTCCGGAATTAGCGAGGCAGCCTTCTCCAACTCCGGAACGGCTTCGTCATACTTGTGCCACTCGGAATACATGGCTCCCAGGTTGGAATGGGCAAACTTATCCAGCGGATTAATCTCCAGCTGCTTGTGAAACGCTGTGACCGCATCTTCGTATTTACGATCCTGCCAGTAGACCCGCCCCAGATTGTTGTAGGCGTATTCGTCGTAAGGATTAATCTCAATCTGCTTCTGCAGGGCCGCGACCGCAGCGTCATCCTGCCGCAGGCCCATGTAAGACATGCCGAGAAGATTCCAGGCAATCTTGTTTTTGGGGTCAATCTCGGTAGCGCGCTTCAGAACTTCAATCGCCATCGCCAGGTCGCCACTGTTCATCGCGGCACGGCCACTATCCACCAGATCGTCAGCCTTCATGTCGGCCGGAGGCGTCGGCGTTCCCGCCACCGTGTTCTCGATCGAAAGCTGTTGGCCCAGGTCAGCATTCACCGCCCGCCGGAACGACACATAGTCCGGAGCGCGCGACGCCGGAAGCTCGCCCTGGCGCAGCGTAAGCTTCCTTCCCGCCGTGAAGATGCTGCCCTCGAGCTGGTACGTCGCCTGATACTCCGCGTAGTCGCGCTTCAACGAAAACGGCAGCGGCGCGCGCGCGGAATATTTTTCCGGCAGCTCCAGCTTAATCTTGTAGGTGTATTCCGCCTTGGGACCAAGCTTCAAAGGCTCCGCGTCAGCGTCAGTATCGTCCTCATCCACCTCCGGCAGGGCGAAACTCGAAAGCGGAAGAATCATTTCCGTTTTCTTCTTCGACCAATCCAGATAGTTCACCCGCGAGACGTCGTAAGACAAAGTAAACGGCTCGCGCGTCGCCGCCGGATCGCTGACCTTCAGATTGCTGATATCGCCGCCGATGCCGGCATTCACGTTCTCCACGACCCGCTGCCAGTTGGCCTCCGGGACACGGCGGAACACCGAGCGCAGCATTAACTCTTCATCACCACGGAATACGTAGTGCACATGCGCTTCGAGTTTGCCTATCTGGTTAATCTTGCCGTCGATCTCGGAAACCTCGACGTCGGGCATGGGAGTATCAGCAGGAGTTTCTTCCAGATGAGGCGCCACCGCCGAGTGTGCGTCCACCGGCGGAATCACCAGCGCCTGCTTGTTGCGCAGCGAGAACGACAGCAGCCGGAAGGGAGCCACTTCGGCGGTCGTATCCATCCAGACTTCTCCGTCCACGCCTTTTTCCCCGCCCGCCGGCACCATGGTGATTACGTGATCGAACTGCGAGGGCGAAGGCACGTCCGGATCCAGCTTGCGGCTGGAGTTGATCAGCACTGAATCGGCGTGCAACCCCTCGGCTTCGAGCAGCGACGCCAGCAGCGTGTGCTTGTCTTTGCAGTCTCCATACTGGTTATGCAGCACGTCGCCGGCGGCGTGCGGCTGGTAGCGGCCCACTCCCAACGACAAGCTCACGTAACGAAAATTCTTGGCCACATAATCGTAAAGAGCTTCCGTCTTGTCGAGATCGCTGCTGAGCCCTTTGGTGAGTTCTTCCGCCTTGGCCCGGACTTCCGGGGACGGAGCCCGCCGGTCTTTCTCCAGGTCCGCATACCAGCGCCCGATCTGCTCCCAGGTGGAGAACGTGGTCAACTGAATGTCGGGATGTTCGTCCTCTGGCCTTTTTCGCTTCTTCTTTTTGTCTTTCTCTTTGTCCTTCTCTTTGTCTTTGTCTTTATCGTCTTCGCGTACTAAGTGAGAGGTGGTCCAGTGGTAGACGCGCCGCCCGTTGGCGTCGCTAATCTTCGGATCCATCCCCGGCTTGCTCTTGAGCTCCAGCGGCCGGCCGGCCGGCACATCCAGGTCCAGATCTTCATCCAGAACGATGTCGTTCTTGTCGAACTCATACTCCGTCCAGAACTGCCCCGGAGCCAGCGCCGTGTGCACCGTCGTGACCAGGTCATACTCCAGCACTTCTCCTGGCCGCAATCCGGGAACAGTCACATGCTTTTGCCGGTAATCGGTATAAACGGGCGCCTCATGTTCCACCGGCGCGCTCAGATCCTGAATGTCGTCGCTTCCGGCCTTGACTACGCTCCCATCTTTCTTGATCACGCGGACGTAGGCAATCTCCATGCTCTCGTTGGCGGAGTTGTAGCCGAGCTGCAACTGTCCCCATTGCTGCACGCCCGCCTCGCTCTGCACCCGGATGCGCGCAATGGATTCCTTGCGCCCCGTGCCGTCCGCCTCGAACCGGTAAAGATTCTGCAGCTTCTCGATGACGAACGCCTCTTGCAAATAGTCCTTCTTCGCCTCGACTTTCGCATCGACGACCGTGGACGTGTCCGAGTCACTCAGTTTCACGGGAACGTTGCTGTCCGGCAGAATCGAAGGCTTGGCCGAGGGTTTGGGCGCAGTCTGGCTGGCCTGCTGAGGAACGGACTGCCGCGAAATGGACTGCTGGGAGCTGGCGGTCACGGCCAGCGTGCCTACAAGTATGGAAACCGCTAAACGAAGAGAATTACGCATAAGTGGCGACTTGCCCTTCGCCGTTTGTATCCCATGCTGCCGCCCGGCGCAAGCGGAACCCCCGGAAGATCGAATGGACAGGAGCGATTGGGCAAGAGCGAACGGACAAGGCGCGCCGCGCATTGTGCTCCAGACTGAGAGTAACCTTCCAGGTAATCCTCGAGGGTATTGATTATGAGATGCAGCCTGGGGTCACGAAGTTGTCTCATTGTGAGAATTATAGCTCAACAGAGTGTGTGAGCTCGATCACATTTTTCGACGCGGCCGTCCCAAAACGGGAGTAAAATCGCCCCCAGATAGTCTTGCTTCGCCACGATGCGAGGCAGGCGTGACGCATAACGTTCTTGCGCCACGATTCTTCCGCTGGAGGTTTGTTGCATGGAAGATCGGGCCCCTGTTGTCTCTTCGGTTTCAGCTTCACTAACCAAACCTACAACCATGCAGCATGAAGGCCGCGGCGCCTGGGTTCTCACCGCCTACGGCATTTCCGGCCTAGCCCTGTTCGGAGTGATCGCTTACTTCTTCTCGGACTTCATCTCTCGTTAGTCCGGCCCGCAGTCACGAACGAGCGTGCGCGCCCGCGGATGCGGGTGACGTGTAGTCGCGTCACTCGAGTAACCAGCTCCCACCGCGGGCTGTTGTTTTTGTGTCCTACTTCGAAGCTCCGAGCGGCTGATCTTCTTCGTGTAGCGGCTGAACTGACGCGCTTGCCTTCTGCGCCGCCACCCACTCGTGGATCCTGACAGAGAGAACATCCATCGGCAGCGCGCCTGCTCCCAGCACTTCATCGTGGAAATTACTCAAGCTGAACTTGACGCCTAACTGATCCTTAGCATACTGCCGCAACTTGAGGATTTCGAGCTGCCCCACCTTGTAACCGAGCGCCTGGGCCGGCCATGCAATGTAGCGGTCGGTTTCGCTCTGCACATCGGCCTCATCAATCGCGGAGTGGTCATGGAAGAAATCCACCACCTGCTGCCGCGTCCAGTGTTTGTAATGGAAGCCGGTGTCGACTACCAGACGGATGGCGCGCAGCATGTCGTCATCGAGGTGGCCGTAATAGCTGTAGGGATCCTGAAAGAATCCAACTTCCTTGCCCAATCGCTCCGAGTAGAGAGCCCAACCCTCGGTGTAGGCGGTGTAATACTCATTCTGCCGGAACGGCGGAAGCTGTGGTAGTTCTTGCGCGATGGCGATCTGCAAATGATGGCCGGGAATGCCTTCGTGATATGCGGTGGTTTCGAAATCAATCGTAGTGCCCTTCTCGAAGTTGCCGGTATTCACCATGATATGCGCCGGGCGCGAGCCATCCTGAGCCGCCTGCACGTAGTGCGTGGAGGCTTCCTTCTCGTGGAATGCCTCGATCGACATGACCTGCAACTTCGCCTTGGGCAGTCGGCCGAACATCGCCGGCAGCTTCAAATACATTTGATCAAGGTATGCTTGATAAAGGTCGAGAATCTCCTTGCGGGAATGCACGTGCACCTTGGGATTGGCCTGGAGTGAGTCGTTGAAGCTCTTGAGATCTTTATAGCCAAACTGATTGGCCACTTGCAGCATGCGGGCTTCGATTTCTTTAACCTGAGCCAACCCGATCTGGTGAATTTCTTCCGGCGTGAGATTCGTCGTAGTGCTCTCCTTCACGCGGAAAGCGTAAAACTCGGGACCATTCGGCAGCGACCACACGCCAGGCTCGGCGCGCCCTTTCGGAACATATTCTTCACGCACGAAGGTCGTGAACTTGACGTAGGCCGGAAGCACGGACTCGCGAATCGCCGCCAGCCCCTGCTCGCGCAACCGCTTCTGCTCCGCGGCCGGGATGGAATCGGGAAACTTGGCAAACGGCTCCGCAAAGGGCGAGGCTTCGGGCGTATTGCTCGCCAGGCCGCTGGCCTGCTCGACCACTTTCTCCAGTAAGATGCGCGGCGGCATCAGTCCCTCCACCATGCCTTTGCGCATCTGCACCACGTTCTCGTCGAAGACGCGAGGAATCTGCTTCAGTCGCGAAATGTAGTCGTCGTAGTCCTTGACGCTCTGGAATGAGAGGATGGAAACCAGTTGTGGAAGGTCAATCTGCACGCCGCCCACCTGCGAGACCGGCATTTCCCACCCCTTGAAACGCGCTCCCTCGAGACTCATGCGGAGATCACGAACCATCAGGGTCTTGTTTAGAACCTCCTGCTCCGGGAAGCCCGCGATGTCAATCGCTTCAAAGCGGGCGAGATATTTCTTGCTCTGCTCCAAGTCGTCGTCAATGGCCTTCTGCGAGAAGTCGTCCAGCTTGTCGTTCCAGCGCTTGTCTCCAAGAATGGACGCGAAGATGGGGCTGGTGCGAAGCGTGTACTCCCAGCGTTCGGCGAGCAGATCGTTGAGCGCTTTTCTGCGAGCGTCGAGGTCAGACTGGGGCGGAGCCGCGAAAACACTGGAACATAGCAGGGATATGAGCAAGGCGGGTAGAAACAGAAATCGCATTTGCAGGAATCTCCTTCTTGGCCTCGAAAATCGCAGCCATTATAGCCTCATCTACATTCACCCCTTCCGGATTTCCGAAACACTCCCGCCATCCCCAGCCCGCCGTTTTGAACGTGCTACAATGACCCACCTTAGGAGTCGCAGCTGCTTCACTCGGCACCGGCGCTAACCCCACACGCAAGATTGCGAGATTGACGAAAGAATAGACCGTGGCTAAACCTCCCTCCACGTCCACTCCTGCGCCCATTACGTACGCCGATGCGGGCGTGGACATCAGCCGCGCCAACCGCACCAAGCAGCGCATCAAGTATTTAGCCCACAAGACCTTCACCCGCGGCGTGCTCAGCGAAATCGGGGGCTTCGGCGGTCTGTTCGCGATCGATAAAATCAAGTACCTCGACCCGGTCCTGGTCTCGAGCGTGGACGGCGTGGGCACCAAACTGAAAGTCGCTTTTGAGATGGGCCTGCACTCCACCATCGGCGGAGACCTGGTCAACCACTGCGTCAACGACATCCTGGTGCAGGGCGCCGCGCCCTTGTTTTTCATGGACTATCTGGCCACCGGCACCCTCGACCCGGCGATTGCCGAAAAAGTTGTCGAAGGCCTGGCCGACGCCTGCAAGCACAACGGATGCGCCCTGATCGGCGGCGAGACCGCCGAAATGCCCGGCTTCTATCCCGACGGCGAATATGACCTGGCCGGCTTCATCGTGGGCGTGGTCGAGCGCGAGCGCATCATCACCGGCAAAGACGTCCAGATCGGCGACATCGTCCTCGGCCTGCCCTCGAACGGCCTGCACACCAACGGATATTCCCTCGCCCGCAAGCTGCTGTTCGAAGTGGCCCGCTATTCTCCGGAAACCTACGTCAACGAAATCAAGAACAAAGTCGGCAACGAGCTGATGCGCACCCACAAAAGCTACTGGCCCTCGCTGAAGAAAATGCTGGACGCGCAGTGCGTGTCCGCGCTGGCGCACATCACCGGAGGCGGAATCACGGAAAATCTGCCGCGCGTGCTCCCGCGCGGAACCGCAGCCCTGATCGAACTCGGCTCCTGGCCCGTGCAGCCCATCTTCGAGCATCTGCAGGCGCTGGGAAATGTCCCGCAAGACGAAATGCTCCGCACCTTCAACATGGGCCTGGGCATGTTGTTGGTCGTCCCCTCCGCGAAGTTCAAAAAAGCCCAGACCGTGCTGGAGCGCGTAGGAGAAAAAGCCTACACCGTAGGCCGCATCGTAAAAGGCGAACGCAAAGTGCTGTATAGCTAGAAACAATTGCAAATTTCAGATTGTAGATTTCAGATTGATGACACTGACCCCTGACCCCTGTTTTTCCATCAACCATGCACTCCCTAGCCATCCTCCTCTCCGGACGCGGTTCAAACTTCGTCGCCATCGCCGACAGCATCGCCGCCGGCCGCATCCCCAACGCCAGAATCGCTGTAGTCATTTCAAACAAGCCCGACGCGCCAGGAATCTCCACCGCCCGCGAGCGCGCCCTGAACGCGATCGTCATCCCGTCAAAAGGCAAGCCTCGCGAAAACCACGACCGCGAAGTCGTCGCCGCGCTGAAGCAACACAACATCGACCTCATCTGCCTCGCCGGATACATGCGCCTATTGTCCCCTTGGTTCGTACAGCAGTTCCCACACCGTATTCTCAACATCCATCCCTCGCTGCTCCCCGCATTCCCCGGCCTCGAAGCCCAGGAGCAAGCCTTCGCCCACGGTGTGAAAGTTTCCGGCTGCACGGTCCACTTCGTCGACGAAGAACTCGACCACGGCGCGATCATCGTGCAAAAGACAGTTCCGGTGCTCGACACCGACGACGAGCACACGTTAGCCGTCCGCATCCTGCAGCAAGAACACATCGCCTACACGGAAGCGATCAATATCGTGCTAAGCGGAAACTTCGAAATCGCGGGACGACGCCTGAAGTCAAGTCAGAAGTCAGAAGGCAAAATGCAGAAGTAAAATCGAATCATGTGACATCCGTCACAGACTTTCGTGGCACACAATACGTACGAATAGCGTCCGTGGGGAAATAATCAGGATCTGAAGGCGCGCACCAAGCAATTTGGGCTGCGAATTCTGCGCCTATACCGCTCTCTGCCGGCGAAAGAAGAAGCCCGAATCCTAGGGAGACAACTCCTTCGATCAGGCACCTCGGTCGGGGCAAATTATCGCGCCGCCTGACGGGGCACGGTCGAGAGCGGAATTCATCGCCAAGCTCGGCATTGTTCTTGAAGAAGCCGACGAAACCATTTTCTGGTTAGAGCTGCTCCTCGAGGGCGGGATCATAAAGCATGAAAAGCTAGACGCCCTGCTAAAAGAGGCCGAAGAACCCACTGCAATTTTCGTAACTTCAATCTGCACCGCCAAGGTATTGCCTCCTGAGAAGCTGCCAACAGCGTTCCTGGTTTTACTTCTGCATTCCGACCTCCGACTTCTGCATTCTTTATAATGATTTCTCCCATGCCAACCTTCGCCCCCGCAGACGACCAGCTCACCTACCTAAAAAAAGGCGCCGCGGAAATAATCCGCGAATCCGAGCTCCGCGCCAAGCTGGAGAAATCCCGCGCCACCGGCAAGCCCCTGCGCGTGAAGCTGGGCATGGATCCCACCGCACCCGACCTTCACCTCGGCCACACGGTAGTCCTGCGCAAGCTCAAGCACTTTCAGGATCTCGGCCACACCGCGATTTTTCTCATCGGCGACTTCACCGGCATGATCGGCGATCCCACGGGCCGCTCGGTCACGCGCCCTCCGCTCACTCGCGAACAAATCGAGCAAAACGCCGAAACCTACAAAACGCAAGTCTTCAAAATTCTCGACCCGAACAAAACCGTCATCGACTTCAACCGCCGCTGGATGGGCCAGTTCACCGCCGACGATTTCGTCCGCCTGATGGCCAAGTACACCGTCTCGCAATTGCTGGAGCGCGAGGACTTCCACAAACGCTTCCAGGATGAGAAGCCTATCTCCGTGCACGAGCTGCTCTACCCGTTGGTGCAGGGATACGACTCCGTCGCCCTCGAAGCCGACGTGGAACTCGGAGGCACCGACCAGAGATTCAATCTGCAGGTAGGCCGCGAACTGCAGCGCGCCTACGGCCAGGAATCGCAGGTCGTCCTGACCACCCCGATCCTCGAAGGTCTCGACGGCGTGCAGAAAATGTCAAAGTCGCTAAACAACGCCATCGGCATCCACGAGCCCCCGCTTGAAATGTACGGCAAGCTAATGAGCATCTCCGACGAAATGATGTGGCGCTACTACGAGCTGCTAACAGACGTACAGCTAGCCGACATCGAAAAGATGAAGCGGGAAACACACCCGATGCAGGCGAAGAAGGAGTTAGCCCGCCGCATCGTGGCGGATTTTCACGGTTCAGACGCGGCAGAAAAAGCAGCAGAAGATTGGGCAAAGCAGTTCCAGAAGAATGATGTCCCTGAAGTCCTGGAGCACGTTAGTATCCCGATCTCGAAAATATTGATTGGCACGGGAGACCCAATCGGCCTCCAGGATCCTCCCTCTGACGTGCTCGTTCTCGCTTCAGATCGCGGGCTCAAGGTCGCCGTGCTGGTACGTGTTGACAAGTTATTGGTAGAAGCCAAACTCGCCGATTCAGCGTCAGACGGCAGCCGGAAGATTAAGCAAAGAGCGGTAGAGATCGACAACGAACTTGTGGACAAGCCAAAGCTGGCCGTGCCTCGCCCCTCTAGGCCACTCGTTATAAGAGCAGGCAGAACGATGAAGAGGGTGATGATCGCTTAGCTTCGCATCGTGGACCGAGCTGCCTGCTTCCTCCGTGTCTCTGTGTCTCCGCCGTGAATTCTGCTACGCTCCCGCACATGCGCTCCGCCGTCATCTTCGGCCTCGGATGTTCCCCGCACAACCTCAAGCCTTTTCAGGATGCCGAGTCTCACAAAACCGACTGGCGCATCGGCATGCCGGCAGCTTCCGATCAAGCCGACGCTATCCTGCTCTTCGGCGGCGATGGCACCATCCATCGCCACCTCAGCCAACTCGTGAAGTTAGGATTACCCGTGCTGGTCGTCCCTACCGGAAGCGGCAACGATTTCGCCCGCGCTCTGGGCTTGCGCAACGTGCGCGACTCGCTCGCAGCATGGCGCCTCTACTGCGCCGAAAAGAGCAACGTGCGCAGCATTGATCTAGGTGTAATCACTCCGCTCGAAGCCGCTAGCGGCGACCCGTTGACGGCAGCCGGCTCGACACCGAATGATCCCCCACGCGATGCAGCACTCGGCACTCGCTACTTTTGCAGCGTAGCCGGAGTCGGCCTCGACGCCGAAGTCGCCCGCCGCGCCAACCACTTGCCGCGCTGGCTTCGCGGACACGGCGGCTACGCCCTCGCCCTCGCGCCAACCATGTTCCAGTTCCCCCCGTTCCCCATGAAAATTCTCTCTCCAACTGCGTCCGACCCTGACCCCACCCAAGACTGTCATCCCGACCAAAGCTTCTCATTCCCGCGGGGAGTGGGAAGCACAGTGGAGGGACCTGATGTTCTTCCACACGCGCTCCAAAAGCACTGGAATCGCCCGAGCGCTGCGCCTCCGTGGGAAGTGAAATGGCAAATGAAAAAATCCCAGACCACCCTCCTCGCCGCCTTCGCCAACACTCCCACCTACGGCGGAGGCATGAAGATCGCTCCCCGCGCCCAAATGGACGACGGCCTCCTCGACGTCTGCATGATCGGCGCCGTCGACCCTTTCAAGCTGGCCTGCATGTTCCCCACGGTCTACTTCGGCCGACACTTGAACATCCGCGAAGTCGACTACTTCTCCGCCGCCCATCTCCGCGTCGAGACCGACCATCCACTAGACCTCTACGCCGACGGCGAATACGTCTGCCGCACTCCCGCGGAAATCACCGTCCAGCCCGCCGCGCTGCGAGTGATCGTTCATTCGTCAATGAGAAGCTTTGGAGTTCACGCGGCCGAGCACGCTTAGGGCTGCACCACAAATTTCTTGCTGCTCTTCAACTCGCCGGCTGACGTGGTCACAGTTACGAACCCTGCCGTCGCCCCGCTGGGAACAATGGCCGTCATGTACGAATCGGACTAGCCGTGAAGCTGGCCGAAACACCGTTGAATTTCACTTTCTTTGTACCTTCAAATCCTTGCCCCAGGATGCCAACAGATGTACCAACCTGACCCGCGGTGAAGAGCAGTGCGACGAAAGGCTTCATTCCAACATCGAAGCTATACACGAGTCCTCCAGTAACACCGTAGATGATGCCATTCGTGTGTTGCATCGGTGTGCTTTCGGGACGTGCGCCGTCAGTGCCATCGAAGGCAAACAGTATGACGGCCGTCAATAGATATCGGGTCAATGGGCGCTGCAATAGACTCGCCCTCGGAAAACCAGAAACTGGAAACCCGACCCTCCCCCAAGTGCTAAACTTTCCTCATGCCTGAAGCGCCGCGTTCCCGCACCCTGCTCTGGATTCTGATTGGAGGAGGAGCTTTCTTCCTCTTTGT
>Ga0209006_10000363_pt1 | contig 45031 bp, 29 predicted proteins | sample JacPin_JW_Ref_O2_FD_188567 | JGI IMG/M metagenome (GOLD analysis project Ga0209006, IMG submission 188567) | Forest soil microbial communities from Algoma, Ontario, Canada - Jack Pine, Ontario site 1_JW_Ref_O2 (SPAdes) (version 2) | ecosystem: Environmental > Terrestrial > Soil > Boreal...
GACGATCTCGGCGGTTGGGGAATCGGGAGCCGGGTTCATCATTTCCGGGATCACGCCGCCAGTGACGTTGACCGCGGGACAGAGCACGACCTTCACGGTGAAGTTTGCGCCGACCAGCGCGGGCACATTCCCTGGAACGGTGACGGTGACCTCGAACGCCTCGAACCCAAGCCTGGCCATTTCATTGAGCGGGACGGCCGTGACTCCGGCTACTTTGACGGCGTCGCCGACGAGTTTGACCTACACGAACATCACGGTGGGGCAGACTTCAAGCCAGACCGAAACGATCAAGAACACGGGTGGCACGAGCGCGACGATTTCGGCGGTCGGGGAATCCGGAGCTGGGTTCACCGTTTCCGGGATCACGCCGCCGGTGACGTTGACGGCGGGACAGAGCACGACCTTCACGGTGAAATTTGCGCCGACGTCTGCGGGCACGTTCCCCGGAACGGTGACGGTGACCTCGAACGCTTCGAACCCGAGCTTATCGATACCGCTGAGCGGGACGGCAGTAACGGCGACGGGGGGCACGCTGACCGCGGTTCCCACGACGGTTGCGGTTCCGGGGAATGTGGCGGTCGGGACCAGCGGAACGGCGACGGGACAACTGACGGCGGCGACCGCGAGCGTTACCGTTTCCGGAGTAAACGTAGTCGGTTCAGAGTTTGTGATCAGCGGGCTGGCGTTCCCGGTGACGATTCCGGCGGGGTCCAGCGCAACCTATACCGTAACGTTCAGCCCCACATCGAGCGGTTCGGCGTCGACCACGGCTTCGTTCGCCAGCAATGCCAGCAACGCGCCAACCGGCGTGAGCCTGACAGGTACGGCGGTCGCGGCGCCGGTCTATACGGTGGGCCTGTCGTGGACGGCGAGCGGTTCCACGGGAGTGACGGGCTACTACATTTACCGCGCGCTCTATAACACGTCGACGAGCACGTGCGGAAGCTACACCAAGCTGAATCCGTCGACCCCGAACGCCACGACTTCCTACACCGACAGCAGCAGCATTACCGACGGCGATACGTATTGCTACCAGGTGACCGCGGTGAATTCGAGCGGCGAGGAAAGCACGGACTCGAATATGACCACGGCGATTATTCCGGCGCCTTAGGCGTAGGACTTCGCCGATCCCCGAGCGTTACCGCCACGTCATCTCTGACGGGCGAGCGCCCCGTCAGAGATCTTGTAACTGCATTCCTGCCGCGCTCCTCCCTCGCCCCCACCGCATCCGCCGTTGACATCCTCCTACGATTCCACTGAGAATGCCCTTCCATCGAAGGAGATGAAATATGCGGCGTTTTCTGCTTTGCCTCTTGCTTGCTTTCGGGACTTTGGCGTTCGCGCAGGATCGGACCAACGCGCGGTCCATGGTGATTTCGCCTTATGGCATTGTTGCCAGCAGCCAGGTGCAGGCTTCGCAGGCTGGCGCGGAGATCCTGTCGCGTGGAGGCTCGGCGGTGGATGCTGCGATCGCCACCAATGCTGTGCTGGGGGTGATGGAACCGGACATGAATGGCATGGGCGGCGATCTGTTCGCAATTTATTGGGACGCTAAGACTGGAAAGCTTTATGGCCTCAACGCCAGCGGATGGGCTCCCCGGGGGCTCACCATCGACTATTTGAAATCGAAGAAGGTCACGCACATGCCCGACGCTGGGATTGACACGGTGACCGTGCCGGGCGCGGTGGAAGGCTGGAACAAGTTGCATGAACGCTTCGGCCGACTGGCATGGAAGGATCTTTTTGCACCGGCGATCTATTACGGAGAAAACGGGTTCGCGGTGCAGGAGCTGATCGCCATGGACTGGCAGGGCGCGGCTCGGGCCAAGCTGAAAGTTGATCCGGAGACGCGGCGGGTTTTCCTGGTGCACGATGAGGCTCCTGCGATGGGGGAAGTATTTAGAAACCCTGATGTTGCTAAGGCGCTCCGGCTGCTCGCCGAAGGAGGCCCCCGGGCGTTCTACGGCGGGGAAATCGCGAAAGCCATTCTGGCGACCTCGCGGGAAACGGGCGGGACGATGACGGCGGAAGATCTGGAAGCTTTCTCGGCGGAGTGGGTGGAGCCGATCTCAACTACCTACCGCGGATGGAAAGTTTACGAATTGCCGCCGAACGGGCAAGGGATGGCGGCGCTCGAAATGTTGAACATCCTGGAGCAGTTTTCGCCGGCGAAGGCTGGTCCGGCGAGTAGCGAAGAGTTGCACAAGAAAATTGAAGCGATGAAGCTGGCTTACGCCGATCTGGCGCGGTATAACGCCGACCCGCGATTCGCAAAGGTGCCGGTTGCTGGATTGCTCTCGAAGGAATATGCAAAGCAGCGCGCGGAGTTGATCAATCCGCAGAAGGCGAATTGCGATACCGATGCTGGGCGCCCGCCGGCGAGCGATACGACCTATCTGACGGCGGTGGACCGCGAGGGCAATATCGTTTCGCTGATTCAGAGTAATTTCTCGAGTTTTGGCTCGGGCATCACCGTGCGAGGGATGGGATTTGTGCTGCAGAATCGGGGAGCGCTGTTCATGCTCGACCCCGCAAAGCCGGACGCGCTTGCCGGGCACAAGCGTCCGTTTCACACCATTATTCCGGCGTTCATGGAACGGGGCGACGACCACATTGGGTTTGGCATTATGGGCGGCGCGAACCAGCCGCTGGCGCACGCGCAATTCGTGTCCAATGTGGTGGACTATGGGATGAATCTGCAGGCTGCCATGGAGACGGCTCGTTTCACCGTGCGTAGCAATTTCAATATTGGCTGCAACCTTATGATCGAGGATCGCGTGCCCGCCGAAGTGCGACAGCAACTTACGGGCATGGGCCATCAGCTGGACGTGCGCGGAGATTTCTCGCTCTACATGGGACGCGGGCAGGCCATTGACCACAATACAAAAACCGGATTGAACTTTGCGGCCTCCGATGCGCGAACGGACGGCTCGGCAGAGCCGGAGTTTCCACCGGGCCTACATCTGGAGGGCGGTGCAGGCAAGGTAGAAAAGCGCTAGCCGGCGGAGCCTCAGTTGGCATGCCGACGGCCCGACGCATGGATGAGATATGCGACGGGGTATGATGGAATCGGCTTCGGAGCTGCGAACGGGATTGCCGAGTGTGCGCCGGATCTTATCTTAAGGACGTGCCGTGAATACCGTAGAGCTGAACAAAATCTGCAAGAACTACGACGAGTTTGTGGCTGTGGATCACCTGTCACTGGTCATTCAGCCGGGCGAGGTCTATGGACTGCTGGGCCCGAACGGCGCGGGCAAGACTAGCACGCTGCGCATGATGATTGGCATTACGGTTCCCGATTCCGGGGTGGTGTCGATGTTTGGCGAAACGTTTCGCCGGGCGCACATGCAGCGGCTCGGGTACTTGCCCGAGGAACGCGGCTTGTACAAAAAAATGAAAGTGCTCGAGCAGTTGGTGTTTCTCGGGCAACTGAAGGGAATGTCGGCGCACGATGCGACCGAGCGGTCGCTCGAGTGGTGCGAGCGTCTGGGGTTGAAAGAATGGACTGACAAGAAAGTGGAAGAACTTTCCAAGGGGATGCAGCAGAAGGCGCAATTTATTGGCGCGGTGGTGCACGATCCTCAGTTCGTGGTGATGGACGAACCGTTTTCGGGGCTGGATCCGGCGAGCGCGGTGGTGCTGAAGGATGCTTTTCTGGAACTGAAGAAAGCGGGGAAGACTTTGCTTTTTTCCACGCATCGCATGGACACGGCAGAACGTTTGTGCGATTCCATTTGCCTGATCAATCATGGCCGGGCTGTTCTGGAGGGAGATCTGGGGAAAATCCGGGCGGGATACGGCAAGCGGAACGTGCAGATGAAATATGAGGGCGATGCCAGGTTTCTGCAGGATGCGAAACTGGTGCAATCGTTCAACGATTACGGAAACTACGTGGAGGTAAGGCTGGCTGCGGGAGCTGATCCTCAGGATTTGCTGAAGGCGGCGACATCGTGCGCGCGGCTCAGCAAGTTCGAGCTGATGGAACCTTCGCTGGAAGAAATATTTATTGAAGCGGTGGGGAAAGCCAATGCTTAGCACTTCACTCAGCAACATCTGGCTGATCATCAAACGCGAGTATCTGGAGCGGGTGCGGCAACGCTCGTTCATTGTGCTCACCGTGCTGCTGCCGGCGATTGTGGGCGGCGCTTTTTTCATTCCGGCAAAACTCTCGAGCATGAAGAGCTCGAAAACGCAGCATCTGGTGGTGGTGACCTCAGATCTGAAGTTCGGCGAGATTGTGCGCGAGCAGCTGTTGAGCAGCGCCCAGGCGGACGATGACAAGGCCGGCGCCGACCAAAGGAAAGAGGACAAGGACGACAAAGACCTCGACGACGACAACAAATCCAGCAACAACTACACGATTGACGTGGACTCGACTGCCGGCGACGCGGCAGCCCTGCAGAACCGGGTGAGCTCGGGCGACATTGATGGCTACCTGTGGCTGAGCGATGACGCGGTGAAGGCGCGCAAGGTTAAGTACGAAGGACGGGAGTCGAGCGGTTTCATGGAGAAATCGTGGCTCAGCGGGCAACTGGACCGCGCCATCCTGCTGCGAGAGCTGGGACAGCGGGGAGTGAGCGGAGATCAGGCCGACGTATTGCTGAAGCCCGTGAAGCTGGAGATTATCCAGCTCAAAGGGGGCCACGAAACCAAGGCCAACGATAAAGGCATGTTCTTCGCGATTCTGATCATGGTGATGCTGTTGTATATGGCGGTGATTTTCTACGGAGTTTCGGTGATGCGGGCGGTGCTCGAAGAAAAGAACTCGCGGGTGATGGAAGTCCTGCTCTCTTCCGCGACCTCGACGGAGCTCATGGCCGGCAAGCTGATCGGCGTTGGCGCCGTGGGGCTGACGCAGATCGGAATCTGGATCACGATGGCCAGCGTCTACGCCTTGCCGGCTCTGGCGGCGAGCGCCAGCGCGGGAGAGATCCATATTGCGCCGCTGACGCTAGTGGCTTTTGCTCTGTTCTTTTTGCTCGGGTATCTGCTTTACAGCAGTGTTTATGCGGCTGTGGGCGCGGTTATCACCAGCGAGCAGGAAGGGCAGCAGCTGCAGTTCATTATTCTTCTGCCGCTCATCCTCGCCGTGTTCATGATGGGGCCGGTGATGCGCGCTCCGGACTCTCCGATTGCCATGTGGAGTTCGATGGTTCCGTTCTTCTCGCCCATTCTCATGTACGTTCGCATCGCGATTCAGCCGCCGCCGGCCTGGCAGATCGCACTGTCTTTGTTGCTGCTGGTGGCGACGATTGCGGCAATTCTCGTTCTTTGCGCGCGCATCTACCGGATCGGCATTCTGATGTATGGCAAGCGGCCGACGCTGCCTGAAATCGTGAAGTGGCTGAAGTACGCGAACCGGTAATTGGCCTGACTCCCGCGTCTTAGTTCCCTTTCCCGGTGGCATGGATTGAAGGTTGTTTCCGGTTGCCCACGATTGCCACGAAAAACGACTTGACATAAAAACTACAGATGTAGTAATACTGCACACGTAAGTAGGAGATGAAATGGCCGGACCCAAATTAGCCAAGCTCGAACTGCAGATTATGGAGACGCTGTGGAGTCGCGGCCCGGTCTCCATCCGGGAGATTCAGGAAGCTTTTCCAGAAAAAGGCCGGCCGGCCTACACCACCATCCAGACCACGGTTTACCGGCTGGAGGGAAAGAAGGCGGTGCGCCGCGTGAAGAAGGTGGGAAACTTCCACATTTTCGAGGCCGCCGTTTCCCGCACTGCGGCACAGCGCAAACTGATCGACGACCTATTGGCGCTGTTTGGCGGGCGCACGCAACCGGTGATGGCGCACCTGATTGAATCCGGCCGGCTCACCCTGGATGATGTAAAGGAAGCGGAAAAAACTCTTCGACAACTGGAGAGAAAGGAAAAGGCGAAATGACACCGTCCTACTTGTCCGCGATGTGGAGCGCTATGGCACCGGCCTTGGGCAATCACTTGTGGCAGTCGACGCTTTTCGCCGTCGCCGCCGGGTTGCTGACACGGGTTTTGCGCACGCACCAGGCACGGGCCCGCTACTGGCTTTGGCTGGCGGCTTCGGTGAAATTTCTGATTCCTTTTTCGTTGCTGGTCGGCATGGGAAGCCGGCTGGCATGGTCGCACGCTTCCGCAGGGACGAACGCCGGATTGTATTCTGCGATGAACGAGGTCAGCCAGCCTTTCACGCAGCCGACTATGTCCATGATCTCTCCGGCTGGTCCGTCGGCAGTCTCCCTGAATCTGCTTGATCTGGTGCCTGCGCTTTTTATCGCAGCATGGTTCTGCGGATTCGTGGTGGTGCTTTCGTTTTGGTACACGCGCTGGCGGCGGATCTCCGCGGCCACCAGGGAAGCGGCGCCGTTGCGGGATGGGCGCGAAGTGGAGGCGCTGCGCCGACTGCAGCAGGTTGGAGGGTTGCGGCGGCGAATCGACATGTTACTGTCGCGGACTTCTCTGGAGCCCGGAGTCTTCGGGATAGCCCGTCCGGTACTGATCTGGCCGGAAGGCATTTCCGAACACCTTGAGGATGCGCACCTGGAAGCGATTCTTGCGCACGAACTGTGGCACGTGCGCCGCCGCGACAATCTCGCCGCCGCAATTCACATGGTGGTGGAGGCCATTTTCTGGTTCCACCCGTTGGTTTGGTGGTTGGGGGCGCGGATGGTGGAGGAACGCGAACGCGCCTGCGATGAAGAAGTGCTGGCGTTGGGCGGCGAGCGGCAGGTTTATGCCGAGAGCATTCTGAAGGTCTGTGAGTTCTGTCTGGGATCTCCGCTGGCTTGCGTGTCCGGAGTCACGGGGGCCGATCTCAAGAAAAGGATGGTGTACATCATGACTGAGCGTATCGTACGAAAACTGGATTTCAGCAGAAAACTATTGCTGAGCGTGGCTGCATCGCTGGCACTCGCCTTGCCGATCGTATTTGGCCTGGTAGCCGCGCCACGAGTTCGGGCTCAAGCGCAGGCCGTAAATATGGCCGGCATTGCGCCGGTTTACGAAGTCACTTCGCTCAAACCAAGCAGACCCGGCAGCGGCATGGCTAGGTTGGGGTTCTTCTTCACGCCTTCTGGGGTCAGCGCGACAGGCGTCACGCTGCAGAGCCTCATTCGAGAAGCATACGGAGTCGGAGACCAACAGATCTCAGGGGCACCGGACTGGGTCAAGTCCCAACGCTACGATATCGAGGCGAAAGTGGACGAGTCTGTTGCTGATGAGCTTGGCAAGCTTAGCGAGGATCGGCGCGGGATCGCCACTCAACAAATGCTTCAGGCCCTTTTGGGGGACCGCTTCAAGCTGACTCTGCAGCGCGAAGCCAAAGAACTTCCGGTATATGCGCTGGTCTTCGCGAAGAATGGTCCCAGGCTTCAAGAGGCAAAACCTGGAGACACTCACTCCAAAGGAGTCAAATTTCTTGACGGTCGCCCGTTGGAACCTGGGATGATGTCGATGCAGTATGGAACGAACGGCCCCGACGGCCACCCCCTAGAATCTGGAATGATGATGATGCAGTTCGGAGGGGGACAGATAGCAGGTCATGGGGTTCCCATGGGGGTCCTTGTGAAGCAGTTGTCGGAGCAACTGAACCGCATCGTTCTGGATAAGACCGGGCTCAACGGCAAGTATGATTTCATGCTGCAGTGGACGCCGGGCAAGAGCCAAGATGCAACGCTTCAAGGAGCGGAAGAAAGCCAGGAAGGGAGTGACGGCACGCCCTCAGCCGAATCTTCCCCTTCGATCTTTACCGCGATTCAACAGCAGCTTGGGTTGAAGCTGGAGTCGCAAAAAGCTCCCATGCAGGTTCTCGTCATCGATCATGTCGAGGCACCCGCTGGAAATTAGTGGCGGGCGGGGTGCAATGTCATGACGACATATTGGACGTCTTCCGTGACCGTGCACCCGCTCCCGGATCATGGAGCGGCGGACGCCCTCGTCAGCCGGGCGGGCTCCCCGGACGAGGGCGTCCGGGGCTCCATTTGATCGGCTACTGGGTGGCACCGCTGGGGTTGTTCAGGGTGGCATTGTACATGGCATTCAGCAGATCCTGCGAAGTGCCGTCGTAGTCTGCGTCGAGGGACCACATGAAAGTGCCGCCGAGACCGCGTTCCCAATCGGTATACCAGACGCGGAGGTAGGTGGAAGAGGGATCGTCGTAAGTGATAAAGCCTGGTCTTCCGTTTGAGTGGAGCAGGTAGGGCACGCCCGCGATCGAATCGTAGCTGCGGACCCAACCGTCTTTGTTGACGCGCTGCTTGATGAAGGTACCGTAGTTTTGAGACACGACGCTCCAGTTGCAATCCGTGCAACTCTCCCAGAGTTGGGTCACGGTGCGGTAATCGTAGCCGTAGAAGGGCGTGCCGATGTTTAATTTGGCGGCGGGCGCTACCTGGAGAAAGGCATTGATGGCCTCCTGCACGCTACCTCCTGGCTGGCATTCATAGGGCTCGGGATCATGCGGATCCCAGAAGATGGGCGAGTTCAGTTGCGCGTCGTCGGTCCAGGGGCCGGCGCAGTCGTAGGTCATGATGTTGAGGAAGTCGAGTACGGTGGAAACCTTCTTAAGGTTGTATCCCGGGCCGCCCCAAGGGGCAATGTCGGCAGAAAGCTGGTAAGTGGGCGATGGGAAAAAGCTGCGCAGCGCGCTCATCAACTGGTAATAGCCGCTGCGGTCGGCGGTGCCGGGATACTCCCAGTCGATATCAACGCCGTCATATCCGTACTGCTGGGCGAAATCCCAAAGGTTCTGCGCGAGCACGACGCGCAGAGTGTCGCTGGCTGCCATGGTGCTGAACGCGCCCGAGTCACCGCCAACAAGAAGAAATACTTTGACGCCGGCACTGTGCGCCTTGCTGATAAGTTCCGGTTCCACGAAACCGTCGGGAACGTCGATGGTGCCGTTCGCCGAGCCATCGATGTTGATGCCGGCGTGGAGAATATGCGTCATCATGTTGATGGGAATCTGGGCTGCGCCATAGGGCGGAGTCTGATACTTGGACCAATAGCCGTAATCGGCTACCAGTCGCTTCGGCAAAGCCGGGGAAGCGGACTGCGCCCAAACCGCCGTAGCGGCAACGGACACGAAGATCGCGACCACGATAGGAATCAGCAGAATCGTCCTTGACGTTGCTTGGAATCTGGCTCGTAATCCCATTCCTAAGCTGGTTGGCAGATTTACGCGCGGATTTTTCAGTGCGCCAACTCGCAGAACCTGTTGCATTTTCATTGGAAGAGTCTCCCGGGAAGATGCCGGTCATAACCACGTTGGCGCAGGAGCAGAGCCCGCGCGCGCCGACAAATTGGCAGGATTCTATCACGGCTGGGGAGCAAGAGGGGCTTTAGATGACCCCGTGTAGTAGAAGATTTCGGAAGGTGTTTTCAGAAGGCCCGCTAGCGTTCAACCTCGATGCTGACCGAGGGTCATGCGGGCACGGCAGACGCGGACACTACGACGGGAAATCCCAGCCCTCTTCTCGCATTTTCTTGTTGCTCCAGTGCTGGAGCTGCTCAAAGATGGCGGGCTCGATGACCGCGAAACGGATGCCAACGCGTTTTTCGTCGCCAATCCACATGAGGCGGGCTTTGGCCTCGAACTGAATGTCGCTCTCGGGCAGAAGGAAGCTCACATCCAGAAGCCCGGAGAAGCGCAACGGTTCGGTGAGGCCGTCGAGACCCATGCCTCCGGTGCTGAGGTTCACGCCCTGGACGCAGATTTCCTCGCCTTTGGCATTCCTCACGGTGACCGGAATCTGGACGCGGGCGCGGAAGAATTTTTGTTGTTCGCTGCTGATGGAAGCGAGCGGGGGCGTGCCGCTGCCTTGTGCGAAGTTGATGTTGTACTCCTTCAGCTTGCGGCTGAGCGTGCGGCGGGAAATGCCGAGTTGTTCGGCGGCGAGAGCGCGCTGGCCGCCGGTGCGCTCCAGAGCCTTGATGATCATTTGCTCTTCCATGCTCTCCAGATTGCCGGCCGGCACGGACGCGGTTTGACGAAGAGCCGTGGGCTCTCCGGAAATGGCGGCGGTCACTTTGGCGAAGTCCACTTCCGAGGCGAAAGATTCCATGGCAACCTTGGCGACGAGATTGCGAAGTTCGCGAATGTTGCCGGGCCAGGGATGCGAGAGCAGCGCCGAGATGGCCTCGCTGGAAAAGTTTTTGCCGGAAGCTTTGAGGCGCAGGAAATGCTCGGCCAGCGCCACAATATCCTCGGGACGCTCGCGCAGCGGTGGCACACGGAGTTGCAACTGGCCCAGGCGATGGAAAAGATCCTTGCGGAAGCGGCCATCGCGCACGGCGCTTTCGAGATCCTGGTTGGTGGCGGCGACGATGCGTACGTCGACTTTTATCTTGCGATGTCCGCCGAGACGGTAGAAGGGCTGACCGTCGAGCACGCGCAGCAGCTTGACTTGCGTCTGCAACTGCAATTCGCCGATTTCGTCGAGGAACAGCGTGCCGCGGTCCGCGAGTTCGAACAGGCCGGGCTTGGAAGAGTCGGCGCCGCTGAAGGCTCCTTTTTCGTATCCGAAGAGTTCGCTCTCCACCAGATTTTCCGGAAGCGCGGCGCAGTTGATGTCAATCCAGGGGCGGCTGCGGCGATGCGACGACTCGTGGACGCTGCGGGCGATCAGTTCCTTGCCGGTTCCGGTTTCGCCGGTAACCAGAACGGTTTCCGTGTGGCTTGCGATGCGATCGACCATCGCCATGAACTTGTGCATTATGGGGCTGGCGAGGATGAACTGAATGCCGTCGATTTCGCGGGAACTTAGCGCGAAGTGCTCTGGCGCGGCGGGCAGGCTGTTGCTATTCCCAGGCGCTGCAGCAGCCGGGTGAGACGCTTCTGCGTCGATCGGCGCTACCAAGCCGGCCAGTCCCACCGGGACTGACCCTCCATCACGAAGCAGACTCAGCGACAGGTGCACGCCGAAACTCTTGCCAGACTTTGTATCAGGCTTGGGATGGGCCCGCAGCTGCGCATGATATTGTCCTTGTTCAGAAGCCGTGGTCGCGATGGCGGAGTTGTTCAGGCGATGCAGAGTTTCCTTGGACTGGCCTTCGCGCGGCGCGTGGCCTTCGAGTGAAAAAAGCAGGTCGACGGTCTTTCCGCGAAGTTCCTCAGAGGCATATCCAAAGAGCTGAATGAAGTTTTGATCGCAGGCGGTGAAGTTGCCGCGCAAATCGCAGGAGAACATCGCCATGTCGGCGCGAATTCCGCCATTCCCGCCGTTCGATGCGCCCCGCTTGGACGGTTCGGCGTGATCATCACCGGCGCCGCGCAGACCGTTTGCCGGCGCGGGGCGAACGTCCGAGTTTTGTTTCGATGGCGGCATCCAGGTGGCGTGGCGAACCGTTGTTGAGCTGATCTTCTTAAGCCGGATCTGCGCTTGGCATGATCTTGGCACAGGTTAGAGGAATCACAGGATAACCGCGATCACCGGCGAGTAACCAAAGTAACCAGTCTGCGCGGCACAGACGGAGCGCGCCGGGCGCAGGCACAAGAGAACGAACGACGCGACATCCCGTTCCAACCAAACTGTCAAGTAGCCAAGAAACCCCCAAGAAGTTACCTTTGTAACCTTCTGAAGACCTAAAGGTTGCTTTACGATCCAGGCAAGGCCCATAAGGGGAAAGCTGTGCACGCATGGGCCGAGCGCGCTTAATGGGCTGGCACCATACATTTTTGCGTCTTCGCGGGAAAGCGCGAAGCGTTTCCGGCTGAAAAGCCGCGGTCGTACGGGTGTTGCAGCAATGGAAGAGTTGTCCCTACGGACGAAAGGTTTTGTCGGCCTCACGGCTCTCTCGGGAACCGCGGTGCTGGTCTACTCTTTGTGGCACTGGCAGTCGGCTGACCTCACTCGCTTCCTCTGCTATCTCGCGGTGGCGCTGCTGGCCTCGGTGTTGAAGGTGCAGCTGCCGGGGATCGACGGGACCATGTCGGTGAATTTCCTGTTCATCCTCATGGGCGTGATGGAGTTGAGCCTCGCCGAGACCCTGGTGATCGGATGCGCGGCGACCCTGCTGCAGAGCATCTGGCATCTGGGGAAGAGGCTGGATCCGGTCAAAGTGATTTTTAACGTTGCCGGCATGATGGCGAATGCCAGCGCGCTGACTTATCTGAGTTATCACTGGCTGGCCGCGAGGGTCGGGGGGAACAAGCCGATCCTGTTGATGGTGGCGGCGCTGGTCTTCTTCTTCGCGAACACTCTTCCGATTTCTGTGGTCATCGCTCTTACGGAAGGCAAATCTGCCCGGAGGGTCTGGGCGGAGTGCTATTTCTGGTCGTTTCCTTACTACCTGGTAGGCGCGGCCGCGGTGGGCCTGGTGGGGGTGGTGAACCGACAGGCGGGGTGGGCAACGTCACTGTTGGTGTTGCCGCTTATCTACTGGGTGTACCGCTCGTATCGACTTTATCTGGGACGGCTGGAAGCAGAGAAGGAGCGCGTAGAGGTTGAAAAGCGGCACGTGGAAGAAATCGCGTCGCTGAACATGCGCACGATTGAAGCGCTGGCGCTGGCGATTGAAGCCAAGGATCACACGACACACACGCATCTGCACCGGGTGCGCACTTATGCGGTGGAGATTGCGAAAGAACTGCATCTGTCGAGCGACGAAACTGAGGCCTTGCGCGCAGCGGCTCTGTTGCACGACATTGGGAAACTCGCGGTGCCGGAGCAGATCATCAGCAAGCCGGGACGATTGACGCCCGAAGAGTTCGAAAAAATGAAGGTGCATCCGCTGGTGGGAGCGGAAATTCTGGAGCGGGTGGCGTTTCCCTACGCGGTGGCTCCGATTGTGCGGTCGCATCACGAGCGTTGGGATGGCTCGGGATATCCCGACGGACTATGCGGGGAAGAGATTCCGATCGGGGCGCGAATTCTGGCCGCGGTCGATTGTCTGGATGCGCTGGCTTCGCACCGGCAGTACCGTCCAGCGCTCCCGCTGATCGAGGCCATGGCTGGAGTGAAGGAACGTGCGGGCACATGGTTTGATCCGCGGGTGGTGGAAATTCTGGCCCGGCGTTTCGTGGAACTCGAGCACCTGGCCCAGATCGAGGAGAAAGCCGGCACCCTGACAGGGCTTTCGAAGACGGCTCGGGTGCGGCGCGGAGCGGCTCCGGCCGCGGGATTTGAGAAGGGCCCTGAACCGACGACCATCGGGCAGACCGACAACGCCGACTTCCTGACTTCTATTGCCTCGGCGAGGCAGGAAGCACAGACCATGTTCGAGCTGAGCCAGGATCTGGGCGTGTCCCTCAGCTTGAGCGAGACTCTTTCGCTGCTCTCGATGCGGCTGCGGCGGCTGATTCCTTACGATTCCATCGCAGTTTTTGTGAACCGCAACGGATGGCTGCTGCCGGAGTTGGTGAGTGGCGAAAACTTCCGCATGCTCTCGTCGCTGAAAATTCGCGTGGGCGAGGGATTGTGCGGATGGGTGGCGGAAAACTGCAAGCCCATCGTGAATGGGAATCCGCAGGTGGAGGCGGGATACGTCGTCGATCAGGAGAAGCACACCACGCTGCAATCGGCATTGGCGGTTCCACTCGAAGGCTTGAACGACGTGGTGGGAGTGTTGGCGATGTACCACGCCAATCGCGACGCGTTCACGCCGGACCATTTGAGAATTCTGCTGGCGGTGGCATCCAAGGTGGCGCTCTCGGTGGAGAACACCTTGAAGTATCAGCAAGCCGAGAGTTCCGCAACCACGGACTACCTGACCGGATTGCCGAACGCGCGGTCGTTGTTCATGCACCTGGCGCAGGAACTGGCGCGCTGCCGGCGGAACAAGGCTGCCCTGGCGGTGCTGGTATGCGACGTGGACGGCTTCAAGCAGATCAACGATTCCTTCGGACACCTCGAAGGCGACAAGTTGCTGCGCGAGTTCAGCGTGCGGCTGAAAGAAGCCTGTCGCGGCTATGACTACGTGGCGCGCATGGGCGGAGACGAATTCGTGATCACGGCGCCGGGGCTCACTCCCGAGGCGGCGAAGGAAAAAGCAGTGCGGCTGAATCAGATCGCGGTCGAAGCGGGCCTGCACACCTGCGGGCGCGAGATCATCACGTTGAGCGTAGGGACGGCGTTCTTCCCGGAAGATGGATTCGACGCGGAGCGGTTGCTGGCGGAAGCCGACCGGCGCATGTATTCCATGAAACACATTCATCACGCCGCGGCCGCTGCTGCGCAGCAGGAAACCGCACAGCCAGACAACAAAGCCAACAGCGCGAAGGTTCCGTAGGTGACGCCGGCCATGCTGGGATGGAGAATCGCGCGGCATGGGCTGGCTCTGGTGGCCATTGTTCTTCTCGGCGGCTTGTTGTCGGCGACTCTGGTGCGGCTTGCGCCGGGCTTCGATGTGGATGAAGAGCAACTAGATCCACACTTGAGCACCGAGAGCGTGCGCGCGCTGCGCGAAACCCGGCGGGAGGAACGCAACATCTTTTCCTTCTGGCTGCATTCCATGCAACTTGCGGCTAAGGGTGATCTGGGCACTTCACTTTCTCTCGGGCAGCCGGTCACCACACTTCTGCGGGAACGCGCGCCGCTTACTCTGAGACTCGTAAGCATGGGTCTGCTTTTCAGTTGGGCGGTTGCGATGGCGATGGCGTTGAGTGCGGCGTGGCTTCGCGCTTCTGCCTACGATGCGCTGACAACTCTCGTGAGTGGGACTTTTCTTTGTATTCCGGCGGCGGTCCTGGCTCTGTTGTCGGTGCTGTGGAACGTGCCCGGTTCGTTGGCCATCGGTCTGATTGTTTTTCCCCGCGTGTATCGCTATGCGCGCAATCTGCTGGCGAAAGCTTATTCCCTGCCGCACATCGTCACGGCTCGCGCCAAGGGGATAGGAGAACTCAGGATTCTGTTCTGGCATGTGATTCCGGTGACCGGGGCGCAGTTGCTGGCAGTGGCCGGGGTATCCGTGAGCATGGCGGTCGGGGCGGCCATTCCCGTGGAGGCGTTGTGCGGATTACCCGGCGTGGGGCAACTGGCGTGGCAGGCGGCGTTGTCTCGCGATCTGCCGTTGCTGATGAACATCACAATTTTGGTGACGCTTGTAACCTTGCTGGCCAATTCCGCGGCGGATGTGTTTGGCCATATGCTGCGAGGGCAGGAAGCGTGAAGTTGGAAGCCATGAAGAGGGAAGTCGGGAAGTTGCCAATCGTGGGGTCCCGGATTGCGAGGTCCGGAAGATGACCGCGTGGCGCAGACTGGCGTGTGCGTTGTTGCTGCTGGTGGTGAGCGTGTCGCTGGCCGCAAGCTGGCTGGCGCCCGGCGGGTACGCGAGGCAATATCGCGAAGCTGCGGGAGCTCCGCCGTCTGCGGCGCACTGGCTTGGCACCGATGAGATTGGGCGTGACCGTTTTGCGCGCCTTCTCTACGGAACGAGAATTTCGCTGCTGCTGGCGCCGGCCGCGGCCCTGCTTTCGACGTTGATGGCAGCTTTGGTGGGCGGGCTCGCGGGATATATGGGTGGCCTGTGGGCTCGACTCGCGATGGCGGCGACCGATCTCTTTCTTTCGCTGCCATGGCTGTTTTTGTTGATCACGGTGCGCGCCGTGATGCCGCTGAATGTGTCGCCGATGGCTTCGGTGTTGGTGACGTTTTCGATGCTCGGGCTTCTGGGCTGGACCAGCGCGGCCCGGGTGCTGTGCGCGAGAACGCGCTCGTTGCGGGATGCGGATTTTGTGCGGCAGGCGCGAGCCTCGGGTATTCGAGGCAGGCGGCTGTTCTGGATCCACGTAATGCCCAATTTGAGGCCGGCGTTGTATGCGCAGTTCTGGATTTCGATTCCGGTGTTCATTCTCAGCGAAGCGAACCTCGGAATTTTGGGGCTGGGAGTGGCTGAGCCCATGCCTTCTTGGGGGAGTCTGCTGAAGGAATTGGAAGGGCTGACTTCGATTGGCGAAGAGCCGTGGAAATTTGTGCCGCTGATTCTGCTGGTCGTGGTGGTGACATTGTTTCAATTTGTGCTTTCGAAGCAGGAGGAAGTTGCTGCATGACGCGCCGCCAGATATTTTCTATCGCCCTGCGGGGGATTGGTCATCCGAGGATGGCTCGAAGGATCGATCAACGCGCCATGCTTGTTTCGTTTGCATCTCTGCTTGCCGTCGTGTGGCTCTTGGTGGGCGGCGCGGTGGCGCAGGGCGGCGGGGAGTTGCGTTTTTGTTTGCGCTCGGAGCCGAAGACGTTTGATCCGTTGAAGGTGGAAGACGATGCGTCGGAGTCGATCCGGTATTTGACCGGGGGCGTGCTCGTCCGCTTGAACCGGGAGACTCAGGCGCTGGAGCCGGGACTGGCACAGTCGTGGGAGGTGTCGAAGGACGGCCGAGGAATCGTTTTCAAGCTGCGTTCGGGAATTGCATTTTCCGACGGCACTCCTTTCTCCGCCGAAGACGTGGCCTACACCATGCAGCAGTTGATGGATCCTGCATTGCATTCGCCCACGGGAGACGCTTTCCGCTCCGGGCCGGGAAATGTGGAGACGAAGATTATTTCTCCGGCTCAGATTTCCATCACCTTTCCGGCGGCGGTGGCGGGACTGGACCGGCTTTTCGATCAGGTTGCCATCGTGTCCGCGCACTCGCCCAAAAAAGAGATGGCGGTGCTGGGGCCGTTCGTGGTGGCCGATTACAAAGCAGGCGCGAGCGTGCTGTTGAAACGAAATCCCAATTACTGGAAGTCGGATTCGCAGGGGCGGAAGCTGCCTTATCTGGATGCGATCGAACTTGATGTTCAGGCCAACCGCGATGTGGAGATGCTGCGCTTCAAACGCGGTGAAATCGATTTGATCAACACCCTCGACAGCGAATATTTCGACAAGCTGGCTGCGACTTCGCCGCAGCAGGTGCAGGATGCGGGGCCCTCGCTCGACAGCGAGCAGGTTTGGTTCAACGAGGTGGCAAAGGCGCCGATTCCCGAATACAAGCGAGCGTGGTTCCGCTCGCAAAATTTCCGCCGGGCGATTTCCGAAGCCATCAACCGTGCCGATCTCAGCCGCGTTGTGTTTCATGGACACGCCCAGCCGGCGGTGGGACCGGTTTCACCGGCCAACAAATTCTGGTTCAACGCGAAGTTGAAGGCGGAACCCTACAGTCCCGAAACGGCGCTGAGAACGCTGCAGGCCGACGGGTTCCATCTGGACAGCGGCGGGTTGAAAGACCGTGACGGGAATGCGGTGGTCTTTTCCATTATCACCAACGCGGGCAACAAATCTCGCGAGCAGATGGCGGTGATGATTCAGGAGGACCTGCAGAAAATTGGCGTCAAGGTGAACGTGGTCACGCTGGACTTCCCTTCTCTGATTGCACGCATGACGCAGACTTTCGACTACGAGGCGATCTTGCTCGGACTGACGAACGTGGACCTCGATCCGAATGGGGAGATGAATCTGTGGCTGAGTTCATCAGACAATCACCAGTGGAACCCGCAGCAGAAAACTCCCGAGACGGCATGGGAAGCTGAAATCGACAAGCTGATGCGGGCGCAGGCTTCGTCCGCGGACGCCGCGAAGCGGAAAGAAGCTTTCGACCGCGTGCAGGAAATTGTCTACGAGCAGGCGCCGTTTATCTTCCTGATCAACAAGAATGCACTTTCCGCGGTGTCGACCGCGGTACATGGGGCGCACCCGGTGATTTTGCATCCGCAGACCTTCTGGAATGCGGAGCAGCTGACAGTGGGGAAATAGCGGGACCGCTAGCCTCGGACTTGCAGGGATTTGCACGGATAAAACGGATCTAGAAGTAAGGCCTCGGAAAAGTCGAGATCTGAAAATTGCGGATCTGAAAATTTGGCGGTTAGGAAGATTCATCCATCATGTGCGCGGCTTCGACCGACGACGTTCTTCTCTCCGCTCACCTCTCGGTGAGCTATGCAGGGAAGGCTGTGCTGCGGGACGTGGAGTTCGAAATCCGGCGGGGCGAGGTGCTGGGATTGGTCGGGCAGAGCGGCTCGGGCAAGAGCACGCTGGCGATGGCGATCCTCGGGCTGCTCGATGCGAAGCGGGCGCGGGTGGAAGGCACGATACATTTCGAGGACTGCGATTTGCTGCAGCTCAGCGAACGTGAGTTGCGCGAGCGGCGGGGACGGGTCCTGGCGCTGGTGCTGCAGAGTCCGTTGTCGTCGTTAAATCCGGCGCTGAAGATTCGTACCCAATTAAAAGAAGCCTGGCGGGCTCATGCCTCGGGCTCCAGCGCTGATTGTGATCGCGCGATACGCGCAGCGCTTGAAAGTGTGAGCCTGCCGTCGAGCGAAGAGTTTCTGAGCAAGTATCCGTCGCAGATGAGCGTGGGGCAGGCGCAACGGGTGCTGATCGCGATGGCGGTGACCCATCGTCCCGCGCTTTTGATTGCGGACGAGGCCACCAGCGCGCTTGATGTGATCACGCAATCGGAAATCCTGGCGCTGTTCCGCGAACTGAATCGCAGCACCGGAATGGCGATCCTCTATATCTCGCATGATCTGGCGTCGGTGGCGGGCATTTGTGACCGCATTGCGATTCTGCATGAAGGCCAGATTGTGGAGTGCAGCGCAACCGAAGCAATCTTCGCGAATCCGCAGCACGAATATACGAAGCGGCTGATGGCAGCGATGCCGCAGAGGCCGCGCCTGGCCGCGCCCGAGTCCTTAGGGCCCGATGCTGCGAAACGTGCAGCCGCCAACTGATTGGCACAGCAATCGCCCGAATCGACCTCCACGTAATGCCAGCCCAGCACCCCCTGCCCGCCGGCGCAGGTACCTAGCCCTTAGTGTGAATGCCCTGGGTGAGTGCCGAAGATTCGCCACTTCGTCGAATGCCCGAAGTGGACAACAATTCTGAAAGGTTTATATTGCGAACGGAATTCTATCCAGAGACGGAGAAGCCATGAGATCCCTGTTCCTGCAAATCGCGGTTTCTGTGCTGGTCGTCGCCGCGATTTCTTCCGCTCAAGACTCGAACTTCTCACCCGAGGAGCAGCAGATTCCGGTACCGGAATGTCTAACCATGAAGGGGCTGTGGGAGCGCGGGTCGAAGCCGTGTAGTCAGACGGAGCACGAAGCGTGGCTTGCCGACATCACGCACTGGCGAGCGGAGCGCCGCATACGCATCGGCTACGACGGCGCCCGGTACGATTTGCCTGCTTTGAAATGGACCCAGTCGAGTTTCATGCAGCCCCAGATGATGGTTCAGGATCGCTACTTTTATGATCCCGAGGCTGGCAACTACACCGTGGATCGTTACCTTGACGATCTCGAAAAGCGGTACGGTGGAATCGATGCTGTCCTGATCTGGCCAACCTATCCAAACATGGGAATCGATAATCGGAATCAACACGACATGATTCGCAGCATGCCCGGCGGCGTTCCGGGCGTGAAGCAAATGATCGCCGACTTCCATCGCCGCGGGGTGCGGGTGTTGTTCCCGATGATGATGTGGGACCAGGGAACCCGCGATCCCGGCATGTCCTGGCCGGCTGCGATCGCCAGCCTGATGGCGGAAATCGGTGCCGACGGCATCAACGGCGATACGCAGGACGGCGTTCCTCTCGCATTCTCGTCAGCTGCGGACAAAATTGGCCATCCCCTCGCTTTTGAACCCGAAGACGGCCCATCCGACGAAGCCTTGGCGTGGAATGTCATGACATGGGGTCAATACAAATTTCCTTTTGCTCCTCTCGTCGACAAATACAAGTGGCTGGAAACGCGGCACATGGTGAACATCTCGGACCGTTGGAATCACGACAAAACCGACGATCTGCAGTTCGCTTTTTTTAACGGCGTTGGCTGGGAAAGCTGGGAGAACGTCTGGGGCATCTGGAACGGAATCACACCGCGCGATGCCGAAGCCACCCGGCGCGTCGCCACCATCGAGCGCGGAGTGGCGCCGTTCCTGGTCAGCAAAGACTGGGAAGCGATGTCGCCCATGCTGCGGTTCGGGGTCTATGCCAGCCGCTGGCCGCAGAGAGGTGAAACGGTTTGGACGATTGTGAACCGAAACGAATACGACGTCGAAGGCGACCAGATAGAAGTTTCATCCAAGGAAGGATCTCGCTACTTCGATCTTTACCACGGAGTGGAACTCCAGCCTCAAACCAGGCCGGGTGGAAGAACCGTACTCGCCTTTTCGATCGAAGCCAAGGGCTATGGCGCCGTTCTGGCGACCAACACCGCACCGGACCAGAAGGTGCTGGCCCTGTTGTCGAAAATGAAAGAGCTGACGGCAACGCCGCTGTCCAGTTACTCCCGCGTATGGAAAGTTGTGCCTCAGAAGATTGTCCCCATACCACCGACCCGAGCCGCAACCGGCACACCGGAGGGAATGGTCAAGATCCCGCAGGGTGATTTCCTGTTCAAGATCTCCGGAATCGAAATCGAGGGACTCAACGATATCGGCGTCGATGTCCAGTATCCGTGGGAAGATTCCCCGCGACGCTTTCATGAACACACGATGCAAATCGGGTCTTTCTATATCGACAAGTATCCGGTCTCAAACGCTGAATTCAAGAAGTTCCTGGACTCCAGCCACTATCATCCCCAAGACGATCTGAATTTTCTGCGTGACTGGAAGAACGGAACTTACCCGCAGGGCTGGGAAAATAAACCGGTGACGTGGGTCTCCCAGCAAGACGCGCGGGCCTATGCGAGTTGGGCTGGAAAGCGCCTGCCCCATGAGTGGGAGTGGCAGTACGCAGCCCAGGGCCCGGACGGCCGCCTCTATCCCTGGGGCAACGATTGGGATGCCAGCGCTGTACCACTACCGGACAAGTCGCGCACCATGCGAGGTCCGGATCCGGTCGACGGACATCCCCAGGGAGCCAGTCCATTCGGCGTGATGGATATGGTGGGGAATGTGTGGCAATGGACGGAGGAGTTTGTCGACGAGCACACGCGGGGCGGCATTCTCCGTGGGGGCAGCTACTATCAGCCGCAGGGCTCGATCTGGTATTTTCCGCAGGCGTACAAGCTGAACGAGCACGGCAAGCTGCTGCTGATGTCCCCCGGCATGGACCGCTCCGGGGGAGTCGGATTCCGTTGCGTAACCGACTCGCAATAATACCCATCTCACTCGCACGTCCGTCCAGCTGAGCGAGGCAGAATCCCGGGGCAGTTACGGGCTCTCCCATGGGACAAACTGTCCCATGCCCATGGCCAGGGGACAGAGTGTCCCATCGGAGGCTCTGCGACGCGGGGCATCCCCAATCACAGCAATCACTTACGGATCGTTGATTGGCAGCGGCCGTGCAACAGAACAGCTGTACTGCAGAAGCACGATTTTGCCCCCGAGACCACGAAAGGGTGAGATTCATGGTGCAAACACGAAAAGCTCAGAAACCGGCGGGACGAGGCGAACGGCGCAGCGCAGCATGGGGTAAGCGCCTCGGCGCACTCGTGCTGGTTCTGGTAACTGAGATGGCTTTTGCCGGCGTGACCGGCGGGAGCAAGAATGGGCCAGCGTTTGGCTCGTCAACGTCTGGTTCGTCCACTTCGAGGGTGCAGCCGGAACTGCAGCAGTTCCTGGCGAAGGCCCAACAGGGCAAAGCCGGGAACCAACTCGTAAAAGTCATCGTGGTCTACAAGCAGGATCCGGGGCCGACGCATTTCGCGAAAATGCAGGGCCTGGGTGGAAAGCTGCATGCGCAGCTGCATGTGGTGAAAGGCGCAGCCTTTACCATCCCGGTGAGCGCGCTGGCCGCGCTCGAAGCCGATCCTGAGGTGGTTTCGGTGAGCATCGACCACCCCATGACGGGGCTGGATGACACCACGGACATCGCCACCGGCATCGCTACCGCCTGGAACGCTGGCTACAACGGAACCGGGATTGGCGTGGCCGTGATCGACAGCGGCATCAACGATAGCCATCCCGATCTGTGGAATTCGAGCGAGACCCAATCGCGCGTCGTCTATCACCAGGATTTTACGGGCACTGCGACCACGAATTTGAGCGGCGCGAAATATGACCTTTTCGGTCACGGTACTCATGTCGCTGGAATCATCGGCGGCAACGGCTCCCTCTCGGGCGGAAATTACGCCGGGGCAGCGCCCAATGTAAATCTCGTCGATCTTCGCGCCCTGGATCTTAACGGCGCCGGAACCGACAGCACCGTGATCGCAGCCATTCAGGAAGCGATCGCACTACAGAGCACTTACAACATCCGAGTCATCAACCTGTCGCTGGGGCGTGGCATCTTCGTCAGCTATACCCAGGATCCTCTCTGCCAGGCAGTGGAATCGGCCTGGAAGGCGGGGATTGTGGTGGTGGTAGCAGCCGGCAATTACGGACGCGTGGGCGTCAACGGCAGCAACGGCTATGGAACCATCACTGCTCCGGGCAATGATCCCTATGTGATCACCGTGGGCGCAACCAAGAGCAACGGATCTTCCTCGCCCTCGGCCGCGACCCTGGCGAGCTACAGTTCCAAGGGTCCCACAACTTATGATCTCGTCGTAAAGCCCGACCTCGTTGCTCCCGGCAACGACGTCGTTTCACTGTCGGCTCCGGGCGCCACGCTGGAAGCGCTCTATCCCTCTGAACTGGTCACTGGCAACGACGGGAACAACGACTACTTCACGCTGAGCGGCACGAGTATGGCAACCCCGGCGGTGGCCGGATCGGTTGCACTGCTGCTGCAGCAAAATAGCGCGCTGACTCCGGACCAGGTGAAAGCGCGTCTGATGGCGAGCACGTACAAGATGTCCACAAGCTCCAGCGTCGCTTTTGTCCCGCATCTCAATCAGAACTTCACCAGCTTCTACGATCTGTTCTCGGTGGGTTCAGGCCTGCTGGATATGCAGAACGCGGTGGTCAACACCAACCTGGCTCCAGCCAACGTGGGCGCAGCGCTGTCTCCGTCGGTAGTCTACAACCAGCCCCCGGCGCCTCCGGGAACCGTTTCCCTGGTCTACGGAAATGGCAGCGTGGCCGCGGGTTCGGTGGTTTGGGGAGCTTCGGTGGTGTGGGGAGCTTCCGTAGTCTGGGGTGCAAACGTAAGCGGCAGCTCGGTGGTTTGGGGAGCTTCGCTGCCCTGGAATAACCCCTCGATGAGCGCCTTTAGCGTCGTTTGGGGATCGAGCACGGGCACGGGCCCGCAAGCCACAAGCGTGGTTTGGGGCGCGGCCGTATCGACCGCGGATGGTGCATTCTCCGACGCCGGAGACGATGAGCAGTAGCCGTGTGTAGTGGGAACGAGTGAAAGGAGGAGAGCAAATGGATCGGAATACACGGCTGACACAAGTTTTCATCGGCTTGATGTTCGCAGCAGCGATTGCCGGTACGGCCTGGGCGGGATGGAAGAGCCACACGCTGCACAGCTACTACGCCCTGGCGCTGCTCGCGCTCTCGGCAGTGACCTCGCGGATGAAGGTCAAGTTGCCCGGAATCGACGGCAACATGTCAGTGAACTTGCCCTTCCTGCTGACCGCGGTGGTCAGCCTGAGCTCGATCGAGGCAGTAGCCATCGCCAGCGTGGCCACGGCAGTGCAGTGCTGGCCCAAACGGGAGGCAAAGTTCAAGCCCGAGCAGATGGTGTTTAATGTCAGCATGATGGCGTTTGCCAGCAGCATCGCCAGCCTGGTATTGAAAACACAGTGGCTGAGCGGTTCCGCGTGGGTTTCGGGTGCCACGCTGCCGGTGTTTGCGACGATCACCCTGTTTGTGGGACAGACGGTTTCGGTAGCCACCGTCGTCGCCATCGGCAAGGGCGAAGCGATGCACCGGATCTGGTGGAACCTGGCGCACCTTTCCTTCCCGTATTACGTTGTCAGTGCTGGGGTTACGTCGATGATTCAGTCGGTAAGCCATCATCCGGGTTGGGCGCTGGCGCTGGCGGTGGTCCCGGTGATGTATGGGATCCACCGATCTTACCGGCTCTACTTCGGATGGTTGGTGGAGTATCTGCGTCCGGTGGGAATGGCCCGCGGAGCTAGCGCTGGAGTTTAATCGGATTTCCGTGAAACGAATTGTCCGCTCTTGGCACTATGGCAATGAGTGGAAGAAGTCGCGCAGTAGGCGACTGCGGTAGGTCCACAAGTCCCGACACAGAAGAGCCCATAGCAACCGGGGGGAAGCTAGGGTGCTTCAGATCGCCGGAGCCGAAATGGGGAAGTCGGTTCCGGCGCTCTTCGGGATTTCCAATCTCGCACCCCGACTCCACCTCGCGGCTAGCCTGGCCACAAAATCAAGCGCTGAATCAACCTATTACGGAACATGGAGCCCCGGACCGGCCTCGTCCGGGGAGCAGTGGAACCGCGGCCGGCCTTCGGCCCGGCCGGACGGACGAGGCGTCCGTCGCTCCACGTGGGTGGTGGCGCACCTAGAAATCTTTCTTCGCCCGGAATGACAAAGTTTTGAGATCGGGATGAATAGGTTTCGAGAGTGTTTGCCCGGGCGCGAGCTGAAAAGAGGAACTAGCGCAGGATTTGAAGCGCGATCACGATGGCCGCTGGGGCCGTTCGCTGTGTGATTTCTGCAAGCTCCAGAAATCTGTCGCGAACCCAGAGGATGGGGCCGCTTTCTTTTAACACAACCGTTTTTGGTGTCCCAACGGCTTGGATCGAACCGGACTGCCCCCGCCCGGTTAGACGGGGGCTCCGGCTCTTCGCGGACCTGATTCGCCGAAGCGAATTCGCCAGAGCGGTCATGACGCACGCTCCCGGGCGACGGAATTCCCAGTGCGCCGGATTTCACGGCGAGCGCGTTGCAGGCGCGCTGTTACCGTGCCGGCGCAGATTCCGATTATGGCCGCGATCTTTAGGCGCGCCCATCGTGCGCGTGTGAATCGGGTGCATCGCGCACGCTGACTTCGCCGAGCTGTGTGTCGCCGCAGGTTCTCGTTGACTTCCACGAAGGCATAGTGCGGAGATGGGCCCATCCGTTACAAGAATGCGAGTTCGCGCGTCGGGAAATGTCTCCGATAACGGATTGGGAAAGCCGCATGCCAAGACCGAGTCGAGCTTGGCGCGACCGGACAGCCGGGGCGGGTGTCCCCACATGGTTCTTTATTACTTACCGGGTCAAGTTACTCACCCGGCAAACCGAGGTAATGCAAGATCAGTTCGCTTCTCGCTTCCAATTTTCTTGGGGCGAGGTGCTAAACTAGCTGGCACTTCAGCAGACACGGGGCCGCGTCCTTGCAATTCCAATCCTTCGATGAGTCCTACGTCGAGCGCCTTCGTGCTGGAGATTTCCGCGTCCAGGAACATTTCGTGGCTTATTTCAGCGAACTGATCCAACTGAAGCTGCGTTCCCGTCTGAATTCTCCGCAGGCCATCGAGGACGTGCGCCAGGAGACTTTTACCCGTGTTTTCGTCGCACTGCGCGGCGAGGGTGGCATTCGTCAGCCAGAGCGGCTGGGAGCTTTCGTGAACTCCATCTGCAACAACGTTTTGCTGGAGCATTACCGGGCGTCGTCGCGCCACAGTTCGCTGGAAGATGAAGAAGACAAGGACTTTCCCGCGACGAACGTCGACATTTTGGGTACCGTGGTGGCGAAGCAGTTGGAGGGAAAGGTCCGCGAGATTCTCGAAGAGTTGTCCGAAAAAGACCGCCGCCTGCTGCGGGAGGTTTTTCTTGAAGAACGGGACAAAGATGAGGTTTGCCGCGACTTCGGCGTCGATCGCGATTATCTGCGGGTGCTTTTGCACCGTGCCAAGCAATCGTTTAAGTCCTTGTATTTGAAGAGCATGGAGGCGCGTCCCCCGGGCGTGGCGGCAGCTGGAAAACTTTGAAACGATGGGACGGTGAAAGTCACTACTCTATAGCACCGAAGAAGCCGGCACCGAGGAGATCGAGCGATGGACCACAATCAGGCAGTTCGGGAGAAAGCGACGGAAAGATATCTTCTGAACGAACTCGATCCTGACGTGCGGGATCAGTTCGAAGAACATCTTTTCGATTGCCAGGATTGCGCGCTCGACGTGCGCTCCGCGGCGATGTTTGTGGAGCAGAGCAAAGTGGTTTTGTCGGAGAAGCCGGAAACGGCTCCGGCGCGAGTGCCGGTCGCTGCGCCAGCGCCTTCCGGATGGTTCGGCTGGATGCGGCCTGCGTTTGCGGTGCCGGTTTTCGCCCTGTTGCTGCTGGTGATCGGATACCAGGGTGAGACCAACGCACGGTTGCATCGTGCTGCCAATACGCCGCGGATTTTGCCGCTGGCCACAATCAACATCGATGTCAGAGGCACGGAACCGGTTCCCGTGCAGGCGCATGGCGAGCGTGCCTTTGTGCTGTCCCTGAACGTTCCTCCCAAACGCGGTTATTCTTCTTATAAATTGGACTTGTATAGCCCGCAGGGAACGCTAGAATGGTCGGACACAATTCCGGCCACGGCGGAGGACACGCTGTCCGTGGTTGTTCCCGAACGCGATCGCGAGCCTGGGACTCTGGTGGTGAGCGGCATTACCGACGCCGGCAAAAGTGACAACCTGGGGCGACACCCGATCGAGCTGCAAAATCAGAAGTAAGGCCCACAGCGTCAGAAAATCAGAAGCTAACAGGGATCAGGGCAGCCATCTCGTAAATTGGGTTCGGGAAGGGTTGAAAAGTAAACCGAACTGAGCGGAGCCAAATCTATGGCAGCACAACCGAACAAACCACCGGGGCCCGTTCACGAGTACAACGGGGAAGCCAGCATTTTGAGCGCGCACCTGGTGCAGCCTCTCGAAGACGACATCAGACCCCAGGCTCACGTGACGTTGCCGAAGAACGGCCGCTACCAGTTCAAGAAGGCACATCCCTTCCGCTTCAAAGGCATTATTTCCTACCACTCCGGCTACGCGCAGGTCGCGGGGCATCCGAGTTCGAAGGGCGATGGCTTCGCTACGCTGGCAACTGCGGCTGTGGAAGGGCTGAACGTGCTCGACGTGGTGACCGCCGACCGCGTGGTAGCGCAGATTTCGACCGTGCATCCGCCCTTTGGCTCCGGGCAGGTGCCGTCGGTGACGTTTTTGGGAACGCGCTTCGAGAATCTGCGGATCGGGGGACACAAAATTAAGGTGACGCGAAAGCTCGACATCCTCGGGGCCAAACCTGCTGGCGACAAATCATATTTTGAGGACCCCGGCGTGCAATCGCGTGTCTCGCTGCAGTATGACAAGGTCGCGACGGCGGAGGGCCATCCTGCGTTGGCGGCTGCGGCCTACCCGGAAGGCCGTGCGGGGGTGATCGGGAGCGACCAGTTGCAATGCTCCCTGGTCGATAGCGTGGAGGGAGAGCCCGAGGAAGCAAAGCCTGGGGAGGCAGCGACGAAAGTCTCGTACGGCGGAACCTCGTTCGGACACGTCATCGACGTGCCGCACTTCGGGAAAATATTTCTGGCTGAGTTGAAGGTAACCCGAGAGCCGTCGAAGGATCCGAAGTTGGAAGCTGACAAGTACAGGTTCCATCTGACCATGATCCGGCTGGACATGGGATGTCTGGCGCAGGGCAGCGCGACAGTCGCGCCTGTGGACACGAACGGCCAGGGTGGCAGGGGATAGATATAGACAAGGCGATTAGGAAGAGCAAAGGTCGATTGCTCAGCGCTCGCTTGGACGACGTTGGAGGGCCCGCACGCCTTCGGGCCGATTTCGGATACCGCAGCCCTACGAGAGTTCCGCCGTTGGTCCTGAAGCGCCTTTTCCTACAAACTTCCGCGGAGTCAGTCGGTTTCTTTTCCGGACCTCCCAAGCTAAACTTAGCCCCCTAGGAATCTGCCATGCCTCGCGCAGGGAGTCACCATAGTTGCGTGCAGCCTAGCGACGAACGAGGACAGTTGCGGCACAACGCGAGAAGCATGGTTTGGGCAGCTCTCGTGCTTGCCTGCCTTTCGGCCTGTGTCAATCGCCCCGATCCTCAAGCAACCTTCGATCATGCGCAGGAGATGTTGCAACGTGGCGACACGACCAGCGCTGCACGCGAAGCTGAAAAGGGCTACGAGGAGTTCCATGCCGTCAGCGGCGAGTGGGCATGGAAATTTACGATCCTACGGGCCTCCGTGCTGCGCTGGCGTGGGATGAACGACGATGTGCTGAAGCTGTTGACCACTGAGCCAGCGCCGCTTCCAACCGGCGATCTGGCCGTGCAAGAACGAAGGCTCGAAGGTGTTGCCTACTTCTCTCTCCAAAGATTTCCGGAAGCAGAGGAAAAGCTCGGAGAAGCAGAGCGGCTTTGTGAGGTTGCGAACCACCGTGCTTGCGCAGAGGTGGTCAGGGCACGAGCCGTTCTAGCAATGGGACACGGCCGCTACGAGCAGGCGCAAGGCCTCTTCGAGCGTGTGCTGGCCTCGGCGCGTTCCCGCGGCGACGAATTTCTGGAAGCCAACACTTTAGTGGATCTGAGCTGGTCCGCGGACGAGCAGACCCACTTCGACGAGGCCCTCGACTGGGCTGATGATGCCCGCCGGATTTCCACGGCACATGACTTTGCCGACGTCGGCCAAATGGCGCTCGGGAACATGGGATGGGCGTACTACAAGCTCGGCGACACTGACAAGGCTGAAGGGATGCTCGCCGAGGCTAGGAATCAGGCCGAAAGGCTCGGCGACGTGCCCAGCCGTGTAGGATGGCTCACAACTGCTGGCTACGTTTACATGGATGCTCGCGATTTCAAAGTCGCCGAACAATCCTTCCAGCAGTCGCTTAACCTTGCGAAGCAAATTAAGAGCCGTGCAGACATCGTCAACGCGCTCATCGCCCTAGCTTTTGTCTCCGAGCAGACTAACAATCTTGACGATGCCAAGCGGTATGCGGACGAGGCGCTGGCTAAGGCGCGGGAGGATAACAACGGGCGGGATGCGGTTTATCCGCAGCTGGTGCAGGGGCGAGTTGCGGCGCGGCTGCATGACACTGCGGCGGCGGAGAGCGCGTTTCGTGAAGTCGCGCAGGCAAAGGACACCCCGGTTTTTCTGAAGTGGGAGGCGGAGCGGTCTTTGGCCCGGCTCTATGAAGACGAAAAACAGGTTGATTCCGCGAACCTCGAGTATCGAGTTTCTCTCAGTACTTTCGAGACGGCGCGATCAGAATTGCAGCATGAAGATTCCCGGCTGCCGTTTCTGACCAACGCTTCGCGCATCTACGACGACTACATCCACTTTTTGGTTGCTCAGGGCAAGGCCGATGAAGCGTTGCAGGTTGCCGAATACAGCCGCGGGCGCACTCTCACCGAGGGGTTGCGTCTGTTGCAGAAGGGGACTTCGTTCAAGCTTGATCCGCTGAACGCGAAGGAAATCGCCGGCCGCGCCGGGGGCACGGTTCTTTTCTACTGGCTGGGCGAGGAGCAGTCTTACCTATGGGCGATCACGCCGCAGAAAGTTAATTTGTTTCCGCTTCCTCCGGCGACGGAGATCAAAGCGAGAGTGGAGCGCTACCGCAAAGCGATCATCGATCAGCGCGAGTCTCTGCAAACTGCCAGCGACGACGGGGCCGAGCTCTATCGAATCCTGGTGGAGCCGGCAAAAGATCTTTTGCCACGAAGCGTGGCGGCGAAGGACGAAGCAAAGAAAAACCTGGCAAACACCGGGAGAGTTTTCATCGTCCCGGATGGCAGTCTGAACAGCTTGAATTTCGAGACGCTGATTGTTTCCACGCCGCAGGCCGAGCTGCAGCCTGAAACACCGGCCGGGTCTCAGCCGCACTACTGGATCGAGGATGTAACGCTCTCCAGCGCCAGTTCGCTGCGCATGCTGAAGGCCTTTCATGCCGCGCACAGCAAAGGCACGGGTAACCTGCTTCTCTTCGGCGATGCCATTGCACCCAGCGAAGATTTTCCGCAGTTGCCGGAGGCTGCGATCGAAATGGAAAAGATCGGAAAACATTTTCCTTCCGGCCAGGAACAGGCGTTCTCGCGCGAGCAGGCGAATCCTCCGGCTTATCTGGCGAGCCAGCCAGAGCATTTCTCTTACATTCATTTTGTGGCGCACGGAACGGCAAGCAGTCTGAGTCCTCTGGACTCTGCCATCGTGTTGTCGAGAGCTGATGCGTTGAAAACTGATGCGTCGAAAGCTGGCGCCGAAGAAGATTCCTTCAAGCTTTACGCCCGCGACATTATTCATCATCCTCTGCGGGCTGAACTGGTTACGGTCTCTACGTGCCGCAGCGCCGGGACGCGCGCGTATTCGGGCGAAGGACTGGTGGGGCTTTCGTGGGCGTTCGTCCGCGCCGGGGCTCACAATGTGATCGGAGCTCTGTGGGATGTGAGCGACGCTTCCACTCCGCAGCTCATGGACGGACTCTACGGCGAGCTGAAAAAGGGAGAGACTCCGGACGCCGCTCTGCGCCATGCCAAGCTCACCCTGCTGCGCTCCGGAACATTCCGGAAGCCGTTTTACTGGGCGCCATTTCAGCTCTATACAGGATCCTGAAAGTCGGCGAGTCTGGAATCGATCTCGTCACAGCAGCTTCTTCGCGAGGTGGGCGCGAGTGTGCATGATTCTGCATACAAGGCGCAAACGCAAGCAGCGCGAAACATTTCAAGCAGTTTTGTGGTTGACAAGTTTCCGGGACAGATGGGATAAGGGAAGCCCGGATGTTGGGGAAGATCTACGACTCCGCCTGAGAAAATCCAGCTAACCTCCAAGGAGTTTTGCCATGAATGCACGCGGCACCTGGCTTCTGCGATTTTTATTAGTTGCAGCATTAGCGGCATCTTCGATCTCTACGAAAACAGTTCTGGCGCAGAGTACGAACCGGCAGATTGGCACGCAATTCGAGGTGACGGCCGAACCACCGGTGCCGCGTCCGCACGCACAGCCGTGCGTGGTGCCGCTGTTTGCCAGTTACCAGTTCGCGTTTTTTTCAGAGTCGACGCAGACTTTCGAATTTGCGCCGCCGGGGAACTGCTCCGGTCCGTGGGAGAAAGTAGTGTTGGAGGCGGACTTCAGCGAGAACGGAGGGATCCAGTTCGACCGCACGGCAAGCCTTTATCTGGCGAATGCGAATCTTTATTTTGGAACCACGCCTGAGCCGCTGGCGGTCCTCACCAACACCTGGCATGTGGAGCGGGACATCACGGATTACAGCGCTCTGCTCGCGGGCCCGCAACAGGGCACGATGGTGCTGCAGAACTGCACCACGGATTGCCCACCGCCCTACAATACGCTTTTGAATGGAGTGTTCACGGTCAGCGCTGACCTGGAGTTTTATCCCGCGGAACGAGACCGGAACGACAAGGATAAGGATAATAAGCGAGATCACCACGAGCGGACGCCTGATCAGGTGCTTCCCCTGACGCAATCGAACGGCAGCGGCGGCGTGAACTTGCCGGCTACGCTGTCGTCGCCTACCGACCAGCTCTCTACGACCTTCACTCTTCCGACCAATACCGAGCGGGCTTATCTGGACGTGGTTTCGCAGAGCCAGTCTGACGATGAACAGTGGTATGCGTGTTTTCCGAACGATCTGGCTAACATTAATGAAGTCTACGGATGCGGGAACACAGATTTCCGCGAGAGTGAGATCACGATTGACGGAGTGCCTGCCGGGATCGCGCCTGTTTCTCCGTGGGTGTTCACCGGATTTCTGCCGGATGAGTGGGTGCCGATTCCCGGCGCGCAGACTCTCGAGTTCGTGCCTTACCGGGTGAACCTTACGCCTTTCGCAAGTCTATTGAGTGACGGCCAACCTCATACGATCGCGCTGAGCGTGTTCAACGACGACAGCTATTTTTCGGCGACCGCATCACTGCTGCTGTACCTCGACGCGGGATCGACGCAGATCACGGGGAAGGTTACTAGGAACACGCTGGCCAGCCCGAATCCGGTGGTGACAGAGAATCTTCAGGGAACTGCGACGGTTACGGGAACGATTAATGTGACCACCGATCGCAGTTTCACGATTGCGGGGTACGTCAACACGTCACATGGGAAAGTGAGTACGTCGGTGGCCGAGCACCAGAATTTCTCCGGCACGCAGACCATCGACTTCGACACCGTCAACTTCACGGTGCTGGATCAGAACACCGCGGTAGACACGAGCGTATCCTCCGTGACCTCGGTTTCGAGCGATGAGGGAACGGTTGTGACCCGCGACGACTTCAGCTTCCCGATCAACCTCGATCTCACGTACCCCGTAAGCAGCGCCCCGTTTGGCTATACCGTGGCGACCACGCAGAAGTACAGGCGCAGCAACCAGGTTTCGGTGGACGGGAATGTGGTGGATTCACGGGCAGTGACGAACTTGGTGAGCACGACGGATGTGAGTCCGGCGTCGAGTTCGCAGACTTACACTTTTTCTGATTTGGCAGGCGCCTCCTACAGTTGCCATATCACGACCGCCAATAACATCTTGAAGACAGTGGGCCACGGCTGCAAGCAGGATGGAGATTAGCAAGTAGTCGGGCAAAGAATGTTTACCTCACTGTAGTCACGTTTGAAATGGCGCGGAAACGGATTTTTCGGGGCGGCGTTGCCTCAACCGCGCAACCACTTCAAGAACGCCGCCCATTTCCAGTAGACTGGCTATCCGATGAAGGATGGCCATTTGCAAAAACTCAACTCGTGTTTCGGCCGCGGTGTGGTCACTCTCGTTCTTCTTTTGCTGGCTGTGTCAGCGATTGCCCAATCGGTTCCTCCGGAACTGGTGAACGGGCTCAAATGGCGCCTGATTGGGCCATTTCGCGGGGGCCGGGCGGTTGCCGTGACCGGTGTGCCGGGGGACTCTACCACTTTTTATTTTGGCGCGGTCAACGGAGGCATCTGGAAAACCACGGATGCCGGAACGGTATGGGCTCCGATTTTTGATGGCCAGCCGGTGGCTTCGATCGGCGCGATCGCCGTGGCCTCCTCTGATCCCAAAACCATCTACGCTGGAACCGGCGAGTCCGACATTCGTTCCGATTTGTCTTCCGGTGACGGCGTCTACAAATCTTCCGATGGCGGCGCAACCTGGACGCACATCGGTCTGGAGGACACCCGCCAGATCAGCCGCATCGTGGTGGATCCGCAGAATGCAAACGTGGTTTACGTCGGCGCACTCGGTCACGCTTATGGCCCAAATGCGGAACGCGGCGTCTACAAGTCCGTCGATGGAGGAGCGCATTGGAGCAAGGTGCTCGATCAGGGACCCGACATCGGCGTTTCCGATCTGGCGATCTGTTCGGGCAATCCGCAGATTCTGTTTGCCGGCACATGGCATACGCATCGTCCTCCCTGGAGCACATACGCTCCGATCGATGGACCGGGCGGCGGGCTCTTCCGTTCGCAAGACGCCGGCAAAACATGGTCGCGCCTCAACATTAGTGGCAGCGGATTACCCGAAGGGGATTGGGGACGCGTGGGGGTTGACGTTGCGCCGGACGGCAAGCGCGTCTATGCCCTCATTCAAGCAAAGAAGGCTGGCCTGTATCGTTCTGATGATGGAGGCAACACGTGGGTTCTCGAAAACGCCGATCCGCGCCTCAGCAGCCGCGCCTGGTATTTCAACAGCATCACAATCGACCCGCACAATCCCGATGTCATGTATGTGCCGAATGTCGCTCTCTACCGATCCGAAGACGGCGGGAAGACAATTTCGATCGTGCGCGGCGCACCCGGCGGCGACGATTACCACCAGATCTGGATCGATCCCAGGAATTCCGCCAGCATGGTTCTCGGAACGGATCAGGGAACGACGGTCAGCCTCGACCGTGGCCAAACCTGGAGTACGTGGTACAACCAGCCCACGGCGCAGCTCTACCACGTGATCACCGACAACCAGTTTCCCTACGTGGTCTACGGAGCACAACAAGATAGCGGAAGCGCTGCGGTTGTAAGCCGCACCGACCACGGGCAAATTACGCCGCGCGATTGGTTCCCGGCGGGCGCGAGCGAAAGCGGATACATGGCGCCCGATCCCAAGGATCCGAACATCATCTATCTGAGTGGAACGTACGGCGGCGTTGACCGCTTCAACAAACGAACGGGACTGAGTCAGGACGTGACTCCGTGGCCGGTGCAGACATTTGGTTCGGAGATTAATCAACGTAAATATAGGGATCCGTGGACTCCGGTGCTACTTTTTTCCCCGGCTGATTCGGCGACGCTTTATTTGGGGACGCAATATGTGATGAAGACTGGAGATGGGGGTCTGCACTGGCAGACTATCAGTCCTGATCTCACGGGATCGACGCCACAGGTAGGAGATAACAAATCTCAAGGACCGCCTAGCGTCGAAAATGCGAAACAGCGAGGCTACGGAGTGGTGTTTACGATTGCGCCATCCGCTTTGACCCATGATCTGATCTGGGCGGGAACTGACACTGGGTTAGTTCACGTTACACGCGACGGCGGGAAAAACTGGAAGGACGTGACACCCCCGGGCCTGAGCGCCTGGAGCAAGATCTCATTCATCGAAGCTTCGCATTTTGATCCTGCGGTTGCTTATGCGGCGGTGGATCGCAGCCGGCTCGATGACCGGACTCCGTATCTCTATCGAACCCGCGACTATGGCGCGACCTGGCAACTGATTACGAACGGCATCACAGCCGGGTCTTTTCTGCGCGGCATCCGGCAAGACGCGGATGCCGAAAATAAAGGACTGCTTTTCGCGGGAACCGAATTCGGGGTTTACGTCTCGTTCGACGATGGCGACCACTGGCAATCCTTGCAACTCAATCTACCGATCACTTCTGTTCGGGATTTATGGATTCACGGCGAGGATCTCGTGATTGCCACGCACGGCCGCTCCTTCTGGATTCTCGACAACATCACGCCTCTGCGCCAGGCTTCAGAAGCCGCAAAGGCGAAGGGATTCAGGCTCTATCATCCCGCGACGGCATATCGCATTGATAACGATTCGTTCCCGGGTACGCCCATTCCGCCCGAGGAACCGACCGCCGAGAATCCTCCCTCCGGAGGCGGGGTGGATTATTTCCTCAAGTCTGCAGCCAGCAGCGTCACGCTGGAGATTTTCGATGCGCAGAAGAACCTTGTCAGCAAGTTCTCCTCCGAAGACAAACGCCCGGAGAAGCGCCCGCCACTTCCGATCGCGGAGCGTTGGTTCCCCAATCCAGAACGGCTCCAGACAAATCCCGGGATGCATCGCTTTCGCTGGAATCTTACCTGGGGCAGTTCCGGAGGACCCGCGGCGGATGAAGAATCCGAATACCGCAATCCCAACGGTCCAGAAGTAGTGCCGGGAATCTACCAAGTCCGCCTGACGGTTGACGGAGAGACGCAGAGTCAGGATCTGAAAGTAATCTTGGATCCGCGCTCGCCAGCGACTCCCGAGGTACTTCAGCAGCAACTGCAAATCGGTCAACAAGCATACGCGGAAACCCTCGAAGCCCGGCGTGCTCTCGCCGAGATCGCTTCCGTACAGAAACAACTGGCTGAGGTTGAACAGAAACTTGGAGGACAGAATTCGATTCTCAAGTCGGCCCTGGCAGACGCGCAATCGGAAATCGCAAGGATTCTTTCCGATAAGCAAGCCTCTCAACAGCAGCCTGGCGGATTGCAAGACGGATATAGCGGACTGGCCTCAGCCCTGCGTGTTATCGAAGGCGGGGATCGTGCAGTGCCTTCCCAGGCGATTGCTCTCTACGAGGAGTCCAGCCAACGCGCCAAACAAGGTATCGCGAAGTGGGCAACGTTCAAACAAACGAAGTTGCCCCAGGTGAATCAGAAATTGCGTGAAGGAAAGTTTGATCCGATCGCGATCTCGGAAATCGAACAAGAAGTGGAATTTTTTATGTCGCGCTAGAGCTGCGAACCGTGCTTGAACCGATCGATCGGCAGCAGCGGCCTTTCTTCACGGCGAAGCCCGATTACTACTTCCTGGGTTCGCAACCAATCCCATACTTCGCTACCAGGTAGGCCTAATCCAATTAAGTATTAATTTATTAGTTGACAGAAAAGACTGCACTGTCTTATAACGTTTGGGAACTATTAATTACTTAATTGTTAGCGCGAGGAGAAAGCGTTGGCCAGGAAAAAGTCACCGAATCTAACTGAAGGTGAGCTGCGGCTCATGGATGTGCTGTGGAAGAAGCGGCAAGCGACGGTGAGCGATGTAGTGGCGTCACTGCCGGACAATCCGCCTCTTGCGTACAGCACCGTGCTCACCACCATGCGCATTCTCGAGGCTAAGGGTTACCTGCGGCACACGAAGAAGGGACGCGCCTTCGTCTACGAACCTCTGATTGCGCAGGAGGAGGCCAGCACAAAGGCGCTTCGTCACCTGGTGAGCCGGTTTTTTGGCGGTTCGCGTGAGTTGCTGGTTCTTAATCTTCTGAAAAAAGAAACCATTGGCCGAGCTGAATTGCGGCGCATCAAGAAAATGATCGCGGACAGCGAGTAGGACGAAGAATTAAGAGGAGTGAAGATGACGAACCTCGATATTGCAATGACAACTCTTCTGAACGGAATCTGGCAGGGCGGAATTCTAGCTATGGCGATGTGGCTCCTGCTGAAACTGCTGCCGCGATTGAACCCTACGACGCGCTTCACAGTTCTATGGTTCACCTTGCTCGCCGTCGTGGCCCTACCCCTCCGACCCATGATGCCTGGAATCTCTATTCCAGGACCGCGCACAGAGTCGGTTGCGAGTGCAGCGAGGAGCACGCTTGCGCCAACAACTTTCCCACAGAGCGAAACGCGGAAGGCTAAATCGAAGGAAGCGTCCGCGAAGGAGCCCCGCGTATTCACTTCTCAATCAATGCCGAAGCTTGAACGTGGGTCTGAATGGGCTCGGCAGGTGCGGAGTGCCGCTTCGATGATCTCATCGACTGCGGTGGTTGTTGAACCTTCTCCGCTTCGCATTCGCTCGGGGAGGGTTTTGCGCGCGTTCGAGATTGTGTGGGTGCTCCTGTCGTTGGCGATGCTGGCTCGTCTCGGATTTGGATATCGGGAGTTGCGGCGGTTGAAATCGTGCGCCACGCCGGCTTCGGAAGAAACGCAGCGATGGTTGAGGGGCTTGTGTGCAAGCAATGGAGTCCACCGCCAAGTGTGCTTACTGGTTTCGAGCCACATTCCCGCGCCGATATCGCTCGGATTCCTCAATCCGGCTGTCTTGATTCCTCAGGAATTGCTCGACGCTCTCTCTGATGCGGAGCTCGAACACATCGTTCTACACGAAATTTGCCACTTGAAGCGGCGGGATGATTGGACCAACCTTGCCCAGAAACTCATTGAAGCGGTACTCCCGATTCAGCCGGCGATTTACTGGATCGGCCGCCGGATGTCGATCGAGCGCGAGATGGCATGCGATGACTGGGTGATCGCGGCGACGGGTACAGCGGGGCGGTATGCGAGTTCACTTGTAAAAGTCGCGGAACTGTCGCGATGGGAGGATGCAGGCATCCTCGCAGCAGGTGCGGGCGGCAACCGATCGCAACTTCTGCGGCGCGTCCATCACGCGCTGGACCAGACCCGCAACTCAACGCCGAAGCTTGCCATTGGTCCCCTGGGAGTGGCAGTGGCCACAATTGTCGCGCTGCTTTATGTGAGCGCGCGGACGCCGCAAATGATCGCGCTGGCGCAAGCTCCGGCAACCGAAAACGGCCGGCAGCCTGCCACCGCCGAACTGCTGGCGCCGTCTTTGCTGCAACCGATGGTGCCGACTGCGGTCGTGCACCCACTTGCGGCGCAACCACCTCGGGCGAATCCTGCGCCGCAGGAACAAAGCAGCGAGACGCACACGGAAATGGTCACCCGGAACGGGTGGAACTCACTCACGTTGAAGATTGACGGCAAAATCGAATTCACAGATGACGACCGCGACGTCAAGGTACTCTCGCCGAACGGACACTTCCGTCTGGAAGAAGGGCACTGGTTTTCTTCGCGTACATATGACGTGAAAGCCGATTCGGAGGGGAACCCTACAAAAACGTACTCGGTGGGCTGGACCACGAAACCGCTAGACGATGAAGCGCGCGCATGGCTCGGACGGTTGCTTCCGCAGGTCATTCGGGACACTGGGATTGGCGCAGGACCGAGGGTCGCGCGGATACTCCGGCAAGGAGGGCCGCAAGCCGTAATAACCGAGATTGGATTGATCCACGGGGATGGTTCGAGGCGCGTTTACCTGGAACTGCTTTTCTCGCAGACGACCTTGAACACGGCGCAGCTCAAGGACGCGGCGAAACTGATTCGAGAAATCTCGTCCGATGGCGATAAGGCGCACGTCATCATGGCTGTGGATGAGAAGTATTTTACCGGCGAACTGCGCCCCTACATTTTCGAGGCAACCGAAAGCATTAGTTCAGATGGCGACAAACGAAGAGTGCTTTCTGATTTCGTAAGCAAGGACGGGGGTAGCGGCGACACGCTTGTGAGCGTGGCCAAGGCCGCGAAGCATATTTCTTCAGACGGTGACAAGGCGGAAGTTCTGATTGAGGTTGCGGAATCGTATCGCGCCACGGATGAACTTCGCGCGGCATATTTTCAGGCGGTGAATTCGATTTCGTCGGACGGGGACCACGCACGCGTTCTCTCAAAACTGCTGGTCAGACGTGGCGACGATGGCGACACGCTGACTCGCCTGCTGCGGTCGGCCGAGAAAATCTCTTCCGACGGCGACAAGGCTCGCGTGCTGGAGGAGGCGGTTCCTCAATACCGTGAAGAGGAGCCTGTACGGAAAGCGTTCTTTGACGCGGCCAATTCGATTTCGAGCGATGGTGACCATCAGCAGGTGCTGGTGACGCTCGTCCACGGACAGAGTGTCGCGACCGCTACGCTCGGCGGAATCGCAAATTCCGCGCAGCGAATTTCGTCGGACGGAGATAAAGCTCGCGTCCTTGTGGAACTGGCCGGAAGGGACATCGAACCGGTTCGCGATGCTTTCTTTGCCGCTGCCGACAGCATCCATTCGGATGGGGATCACAGCCGGGTTCTGCTGGCGATACTGGACCGGCCGGGGACTTCGAGCGTGATGGCCATCGGAGCGATCCAATCGGCAACCGGCATTTCCTCGGATGGAGATAAGGGGCGCGTCTTGCTGGATGCCGCGGACCGATACTCCAAAGACCCAAGCGTCAATTCCGCGCTGCGCAAGGCGGTCGAAAGCCTGCATTCGGACGGTCAATATCGAGCAGTGATGTCTGAAATTACGCGGCACGCCGGAAGTATTTGACCGGACTGAGCGAAATACATCAGTGCGGGCCCCTGCCTTTAGGGATCGGACACAGATGCACTCTCGGTATCATCCTTCAACTCCGTCATCGAGCCGTCAGAGCGACCGCAGGAAATCGATGATTTCCTGCTGCTCCTGAGTGCTCAGCTTATCGAAATGTTCGATGACCTTATTCGCTTCGCTGTCGCGGCTCTGGTGAGCTCGGATGGCGTCTACCAGGTTGTTGGTCCGTCCGTCGTGCAGAAAAAATACGCGTTGTCCGACGCCCCAGAGGGGAGCGGTTCGGAACTCGTCGGGGCCGGCAGCGCCTTGCGTGATGCCGTCGGCGAGGCCTTGGCCCATGTGGTGGACGAGCAGGTCCGAGTAAAGATTCGCGGTCTGATTGGAAAGCGCCGCGCTGGGCGTGGTCGAGGAGCCACTCGCGATTGCTCTGCCCGTGGTGAACGAAGGAGTATGGCAGTGGGCGCAGCCTATCCTCACGAAAATGGCTTTTCCATTTTCGCTGGAGGGCGTGGCGGGACCGGGAGTGGGTGGCGCCAGCATCCGCATGAAGTTGGCAAACGCTTCGATGTCGGAGATGACCGCCGTGTTCGATTTGCCGGTGGTCGGGGGAGTGGGTGTGAAGTTGAGCGTGTCCTCAGGAGTCGCGTTGAAAAGACAGCCGGGCGTTTCGTCGCGCTCCTGCGGGAAAAGCTGGTTCGAGACTCCCATCTCAACGTTGTAGGCCTCACCGGCGAACATGAGCAGGGATTTGTTCTGCGCCTTCCAGCCAAAGCGGGTAATGGTGCCGTCGTTCGCGCTGAGGTTCACGTTTCCGCTGAGGTGTGCGTTCGCGTGTCCGGAAATACCCAACGCCGATTTCGACGACGCGTCCACCTTCATATTCGCAAGAATGGCCGAGTCGGGAATCGCTTCGATGAGTCCCGCGCCAAAGACAGGCGTAGGAATTCGGAAAATAATATTCGCATTGCCGCCCTGTCCGGTGAGTGGATTTCCCGCAGGAAGGAAATCGAATTGGGCGATGTTGCAACCGGGGGCGTCCGTTCGGCCGGTGATCACGAAGAGGTCGTGCACTTCGCCATCAGCGGCGCCGCTGCTCTGCTTAAAGCGCGCTTCACGAACCGGGCCGTTCTGCACGACGAACCATGGCACTGTGTTTTTCGCGCCGTCCAGGTGGGCAACTGCCAACTGGGGATTTTGCGCCGGGCTGGAGCCGCCTGCATTCGGCTGCGAATGGCAAGAGAAACATTGGTTGGAGTTGAAGCGAGGACCGAGACCGTTGTTCGCCCCTTTGGTCACGGACTCGACTTCGGCGAACCGCGCTTGCCCATCCAGGAAGAACGCAGTTTCATCCGCGGTAAGGCCCTTCAGCGCAGCTCCGGCTCCGGCCGGGCCACCGCGCACACCCGGGTCTACAGGGGCTGCTCTGGTTTGGCCAAGAACGTAGACGCTGGTGGTCAAGACCACGGCTACGATTCCGCGGAAACTCTGGCGTGCGATTCTCCCGAGTGTCATCACGGTACCTCCGTTGACCCAGGAATGCGGATATTCTACACCCGATTTAAACAGCTTGTTCCTGCGCCACTCGTGGATATTGTCTATGCTGTTCTCGGCCTGAACGCCTCGGAGCGATTGCCTGGGCAAACAGCGAGGACCAAGCAGGGACTTTGCCAGCTATTACAACTTGGCGTACTCCGCTTTGGCGTTCTTCAGGATGGGGATGTCTGGGTCGGCGTCTTTCCAGAGAGTGAAGAAGTACTGGTACGCGGTCTTCGCTTTGGTGGTGTCACCTGCCAGGGCGTAGGCACGGGCCAAGCCGAGCTGGGCAAGTGCCCCCAGAGGGAAATTAACGGTCACGCCACGATGATCTTCGAACTTCAGAAACTCTTTGGCGGCTGCGGCGCCGTTATGTGCTATCAATTGCGCCTGACCGCGAACGTAGACCGGAAACAGAGTCCCGATCTGCAATTCTGATGGGGTAGCCAATTCGTAGGGAACGGCAGGTTCCAATAACGAGAGGGCTTGACTGGAATTGTTACGGTTGACTTCGAGAGCTGCCTGAATGGTAGGCAGCCAGTAGCGCTTCAGCAGGGTATCCGACGGATGGTCCCTTTCCAGTTCTTTCACAAGTTGCTTAGCCCGGGCGGTTTCACCGATTCGTGCCAGCGTCAGGGCAGCAAACAATCTTACGTCCGTACGGCCAGGAGCCAGCGTCAACGCTCGCGCAACATCCCGCTTTGGGCCGCTGTGTTGCCAAATTCCCCCTCCCGTAGAGCGGCATTCACCCGCCACAGTGCAGCGTTCTCCTTCGAGTTGTCACGGACGGCCGCATCTACCGCGCGCCGGGAGAAATCGCGAGCCTTGGCTAGCCTTCCGTAGTATGCCTCGGTGTCAGATTGGAACGAGAGCAGCAGGTCTTCCATCTGGGGTTTACCAGCTGCCCAAGCTAGTTGCCGCTCCATCTCCGCGGCGTCGCCCTTCAGGAAGGCGAGTTCGTACTCTGGCAAGTGGAGGAAATCAGTTTCAAGTGTGCGGCTTCGCGCTTGCTCGATTGCCTTTTTTGCGTCATCCAGCCGGTTGAGTGCGAGGTAACATTGAGCCAGGTTGGAATAGGCTACCGTCCTGTTCGGTTCGAGACGCAAAGCATCCAGAGTGTACGTCACGGCCTTCTCATACTGCCCGAGGCTGACGCCAATGACGGCCAAGTCGGCGGGCGGCGTGACTTCTTTGGGATAGCTCCTGCCCCACATTTCGAAAAGTTGGCGGACTTGCTCCAAATCTCCACTGAGCCAGAAATACAGAGCAGAGATTTTGTATCGCTCCCGTTCACTGACCCGAGCGCTCAGCGCGTAGGCCTTCTTAATGTTTTCTGTGTGCAGCTTTTCTTGCCCCAGGTTGCCGTATGCATTCCCCAAATAGAGGTAGGCCAGGGCCAGATTGGGATCAAGCTCGATAGCGCGCTTGAGGAAGGGAATCGACTCGGCGTCCCCTTTGGTTCCGCCGATCGCGGCGCCCATGCTGAAAGCTTTCAGCGCCTCCAGCGATGCGGTCGTGGCCTCAAGCGGTACGTCGAACTTTTGAATCGACGCAAGCGATTCCCCCAGTTTGCCCCGCAGACTACTCGCCGCTTTGCCCAAGGCCTTCAGAACCTCCTGTTTGGTCCCGGCCTCCTGCTGTTCCTGGGCAAGCGTATCCCCGCTGGTGCAACCGACTGCGCTGACCGCAATCACGTACTCCTCACCCAGGTTGGAAATAGAACCGGACACGATGGCCTTGCTACCGGTGCGCACGCAGAGTTGTCTGGCAACCTCCCGGCTTACTCGGTCGCTGGGCTGGCGCCCCATGAGGCGCAGCGCTTCGGCAAGCTTCTGTTCTGAAATGATGTTGAGAAAAGGAGATTGTCCAAGTTGCACGGCCAACGCCTGCTTGAGCGTCTCATCAAAGACGGCATCACCCGTGGTGTTGGTGAAATCCGTCAACACCACGGTGTCCTTATCCGTGAGCTTGGGGTTCGGGCGTTGGAAAAGGAACTGGCTTGTTCCCACAAGCGTCGCAACCAGGATAAGAAGCGTCAAAGCAGTGGCCAAGGATTCCTTATGCCGGCGCAGGAATCTCCCGCCGCGATACGCGATCGTGGATTTGCGGGCGAGCACCGGCATCCCCGTCAGATAGCGCTCGATGTCCTTTGAGAATTCTTCGACTGAGGAGTAACGGCGTTCGGGCTCCTTGCGGATCGCCTTCAGCACGATTGTGTCGAGATCGCCGCGCAGCCGGCGCCGCAGTTCAGTCGGCCGCAAGCCACGCTGAGTGCTTACCAGTTCCGGAGTGACGACCGTGGGTGCAGCGCCATCGGCAGAGATTTTTTCTTCCATCCGGCTCACGACGACGCTCGGTTTTTCCGGCTCGGTTTCGCAAACCAGCCGTTCCATTTCCAAAAGAGACTGGCCCACGGCGCCTCGATACGGCCGGTGACCGGTCAGCAACTCAAAAAGCAATACTCCCAGCGAATACACATCGGCCGCGGTGGTGATGGCGCGCCCGCGAATCTGCTCGGGGCTCGCATATTCCGGCGTCATGGGACGCCAATTGGTTAGCGTCGCCAGGGGAACCTGCGAGAGCCCGGGGTTCAGCAGCTTGGCGATACCGAAGTCCAGCAGTCGCGGCACACCGCCTTTTGCGATCAGGATGTTTCCCGGCTTCAGATCGCGGTGAATCACCAGATTTTCGTGCGCGTACTGTACCGCCGAGCAGACCTGGCGAAACAGCGGCAGACGCTCGTCGATGGAGAGCGTGTGAAGATCGCAATACTGATCGATGGGAAGGCCTTCCACATACTCCATCACCAGATACGGCAGGCCATCTTCCGTGCTGCCGCCGTCGAGGAGTTTCACGATGTTGGAATGGTCCAGGGCAGCGAGGGTCTGGCGCTCGTTGCGAAAACGCTGAAGGATTTGTTCGGTGTCGATTCCCGGCTTGACCATTTTGATCGCCACTTGCTTGCGATAGCTTTGGTCGTCGCGCTCGCCCAAATACACCACCGCCATGCCGCCCCGCCCGATTTCGCGGACGATGCGGTAGGCCCCAATCTTTTTCCCCGCGATCGCGCGCGCTTGCTTGGTGAACAGATCAGCGGCGGGACAATCTTCAAGAAAAGTGTCGGCGCCGTCAAAGCTCGACAGCAGCGATTCGACTTCCACGCGCAAGCGGTCATCGCCAGCGCAGGCTTGACGCAAGAATCTGCTTCTCTCCGCAGGCTCCTGCTCCAGAGCGAGGGCGAACAGCTCTTTTACTTGCTCCCACTTTTCAGGCATCTTGCTGCTCGCCTCTCGGCTCCTGCAGAAGAGTCTCGAACACAGCAGCGGAATCAGGGGAGGTAGATCGAAGCCGCGTCGCGATCACACCAAGTCGGGAAACATCGAAACGCCAATAACCGGGAGGAATTCCAACTTACCCCAAAGATCGCGATCTCCAGGGCCAAAAGTATATATCAAGACCAACGCAAGACGAACGTGGGTAGATACGAGCAACCGATTAACTTTCAAGAGTTGGTGATCAGGGCCAGACCGGCAACCTCGTCAAGCAAGCGCTTGGTCGATCATCACTTCCCAGATGCCTTTGGATTTGAGAACCAGTTCAACGGCCTCGCGGACCGCGCCGTGTCCCGCGAGGGCTTTCGTTGTATAGTGCGCAGCGTGTTTTACCTCGGGAACGGCATTGCCCACCGCGACGGCCAGGCCCGCGCGCCGCATTAAAGGAATATCCGGAAGATCATCGCCGATGTAGGCGACGGCGGAATCGGAGACGCCGGCTTTGTGAAGAATTTCTTCGTAGGCAGGCATTTTCACCGGCTGTTTCATGTAGATAAATTCCATCTTCATTTCATGGGCGCGGCGGAGAAGTGCAGCACTTTCGCGACCCGTAATGCAGCCCGTTCGCAGGCCCGCAGTCCGGGCTAGAGTTAAGCCTTGGCCGTCGTGCGCGTCGAAGGTTTTTATTTCGAGGGCGGTGCCGTCGGTTTGCGAGAGCAGGGTGACGCTACCGTCCGTCATCGTGCCGTCCACATCCATAAGAAGCAATTGAATCTGCGCGGCGCGCTTCCTTAAGGCAGGAGAGATTCTCATAAAATGAGCCAGCGAGGCTCCAGACAGCACTTATCCCTTTCGTGGATTCGGCACGGCCGCTCAGGGAAAGCTCGTCACCTTCGGTGTCACACGAGGATGCATCGCGGTGGTCTCGCCCGTGTCGTCGATCACATGGTTGATTGCGCCGTGATCGCCCAGGGCCACGGTGATCATGTCGTGGAAGCGTACATCCGGGCTCTTTGGCGTCTCCATTGCCCGGGTGAGCACCACATCCGGATGCCGGAAGACGCTGTACACGCCCAGCCCCCACGCCTCATGACTCGTCACTCCATCCGCCACCTTGTATGAGGCCCAGCCATTCACCCCCGGCGCACTTGTGTAACTCGGCTGGTTCGGAGGATCGTAAGGAATCTCGGACTGATAAAAGTAGGTCCGCCCGCCATTGCCATTCCACAGAACCTGGAATTGCTGGTGATGCTCCACCAACA
>Ga0209006_10000364_pt1 | contig 44885 bp, 34 predicted proteins | sample JacPin_JW_Ref_O2_FD_188567 | JGI IMG/M metagenome (GOLD analysis project Ga0209006, IMG submission 188567) | Forest soil microbial communities from Algoma, Ontario, Canada - Jack Pine, Ontario site 1_JW_Ref_O2 (SPAdes) (version 2) | ecosystem: Environmental > Terrestrial > Soil > Boreal...
CCTGCGCTTACAGCCGTACGTCAGCTTGCTCGCCCTGCGCTATCCCGTGGATGATTTGCTGCTCGAGGTTCGGAAGGATTCGGAAGACCTGGACGTCGCTAGCAACACATTCAGCGAGCGCCACAAACGCAAACGCGTCAGCGCGGTCGCGAAGCTGAAGCCGAGCCCTATTTTTCTGGCCGTGTATCGTTTAGACGAGGATGTTTATTTCCGCCGCCTCGACCGCGAGGAATTCGCCATTCTCTCCGCGTTGCATGCCGGGAAATTCTTGAACGCTGCCATCGAATCGACCCTGCGCGGCAGTTCGATCGCTTTGCCAGACCGCGCGGCCCATGTTGAGAAATGGTTTCACACCTGGTCGGCGCTTGGTTGGTTCTGCCGCCTGGAAAAATCCCCGAAAAATCAAAAGGCCGCGTCGCGGCGGTAATCGCTGGCCGGAAGAGAGCGCCCCACCTTATGAGCAAACCTGGAAATCAAATTCTGCGCCTGCACGACGGATTCGTGAAGGCAGTCTCGAGCCTGCAATCTACTTTCCTGCTGCTCGTGCGCGTGTACTGGGGCTGGCAACTCTCTCAGAATGGCTGGGCGAAATTGCACAGCCTGCCTAAAGTCACCGACTTTTTCGCCAGCCTGGGTTTGCCTGCGCCGGGATTCACGGCCACGTTCGTCTCATCTTTCGAATTCGTCTGCGGAATTCTGCTGGCGCTGGGCTTGCTGTCGCGAATCGCGGCCCTCGGCCTGGTGATAGACATGTTCACGGCCTATTGGACCGCTGATCATGAGGCGCTGCTCGCTTTCATCTCCGATCCCGACAAATTCCAGAATGCCGCATCTTTTATCTACCTTTTCGTGGCCCTGCTGATCCTGATTTTCGGCCCCGGCAAGATTTCGCTGGATCATCTGCTGGATCGTGGCGTGCGAAAAGCGCTGCGCGGCAACGCAGGTTCGTCCTTGGCTTAATGCCTGTCGAGTCGCACAATAGGATATGGACTCTGGGTCGGTGCAATCGATTCGGCGCAGCTCGCGACTCGGCAGAAATTTCGGCGCGGCGATCCTCGCCATATTAATCGTTTGGCTCGCGGCCGCGTCTGCTTTTCGTGCTGACGAAATGACCTCCACGATCGTCATCGGTAACTCGCGGATTGACGTCAACATCGAGTCCGGCTCGATGCAGGCCAGTAAAGAAGATTTGATGAAGTGGGTCCGCTGGGCCGCCGAATCCGTCAGCGCATATTACGGCCGCTTCCCTGTTCCGCAACTCTTGCTCAAGATTGTCCCGTCCGACGGAAAAGGCGTGCGCAGTGGCCGCACTTTTGGCCGCGACAATGGCGGCTTCATCACCATTCACGTGGGCAAGGATGCGCAGTTTTCCGATCTCGCGCGCGATTGGATGCTGACGCACGAAATGGTTCACTTGTCCTTCCCTTCCGTCGCCGAAAAACATCACTGGATCGAAGAAGGCATCGCCACCTACGTCGAGCCCATCGCGCGCGTCCGCGCCGGCCATTTCGACGCCAATCAAATGTGGTTTGAAGTGATGCGCGACCTCCATCAAGGCCTACCCGCCGCCGGCGACGAGGGCCTGGACCACACCCACACCTGGGGAAGAACCTATTGGGGCGGCGCGCTATTCTGTTTTCTCGCCGACGTTGAGATTCACCGCGAAACCGGAAACAAGAAAGGGCTGGAAGATGCGCTGCGCGGAATCCTGAACGCGGGCGGCGACATTCGCTACGACTGGGAACTGGAAAAAGCACTCACCATCGGCGATCAAGCGACAGGCGATCCGGTGTTGCAAAATCTTTACGCCAAAATGAAGGACCAGCCTTACAACGTGGATCTCCCGGCGCTGTGGATAGAACTGGGAATCGAACGCGACGGCAACGCAGTGAAGTTTCTCGATACCGCGCCGCTCGCGAAGACTCGCGACGCGATCACCTACGGTTCGGCCGGCCCTACGCTGAAGCCCGCTGCTTCCGCATCGCACAATTCCGCAATTTTCGCGGGCCGCACGACCACGCGGTTTCCGTCAGATAGAGCAAACGACAAATCCAGCGACTAAATCATCCCGCGCGTTCGCGCTCCTCAATCATCGCTTCCATCAAGAAATGGCTCCGCGCCGACCCGCGCTCCGTTGCGAAATTGATCGAGCGCCTCGAGTATTGTCGGGCCGTACATTTCCGTCTTGCGCTCGCCGAACCCCGAAACCTTGCGGATTTCCGCGAGTGAACGCGGCTGCAGCTGGCACAAATGGTCCAGCGACGTATCGTGCATGATGATAAAAGCCGCGATGCTCAACTTCTTGGACGTGACCCTTCGCCATTCGCGCATATATTCGCGCAGCTCCGGATCCACACCAGGCGCAACGCTTCCACTTGCCGCCGAAGATTCACGTTTACCCGCCGAGCCCCACCAGCCCCTGCCCGTAGCGCTGTCGTCATACGACGCGCTCACCGGCAAATCATTTTCCTGGCCCGGACGCGGACCGCGCGTGAATGTGATTGAAGCCGCCCCGGCAGCTGCGGCAGCAACTTCCGTCGCGGAACGCCGCGCGCGGCGCTTCGATTTCGGCCCTGGAACCGGCGCGCTCAGCCATCCGATTTCGCAGCCGCACACGTCGCAAGCTCCGCATTTTGTCCACTTCGGACTTTCGCCAAAATGCAGGCAGATTTGGCGGTGCCGGCAACCGGTGGATTCCACAAAACTGCGAATAATGTGATATCGCTGCCAGCCGCGTTCCCGTTCCTGCGAATCGCTCTGCTGCTCAATAAAATGCGCCAGCAACCCCGCATCTCTTTTTTGCCACAGCAGAACGCAATCCGCGGGAAGGCCGTCGCGCCCCGCGCGCCCCGCCTCCTGATAATACTGTTCGATGGATTTCGGCAACGAAAGGTGAATCACCGCTCGCACCGCGGCTTTATTGATGCCCAATCCAAACGCCACCGTCCCCACCAGCACGGGAACTTCGTCGGACATCCACTTTTCCTGATTTCGCCGGCGCGTGGCGTTATCCATCTTGCCGTGATAACCGATTGCCGCGATTCCCTCCGCCGCGAGAAACGCGACGGTCTCCTCCACGCGCTTAATCGTCGGCGCATAGACGATCACGTTGCTGCCCGAATAGCTTCGCAGCGCGCGGACCAGCAGATAGGATTGCATTTGCGCGCCGCATTCCTTCACCACGTAACGAAGATTCGCGCGATGAAAGCTCGCGATGTATTTATGCGGCTCCCGCAAGAACAGCTGCTCGATAATGTCGTGCCGCACTTGCCGCGTGGCGCTCGCAGTAAACGCCGCAATCGGCCGATCGGGGAAATTCTTGCGCAGCGAACTCAGTTGCCGGTATTCGGGACGGAATTCGTGCCCCCATTCCGAGATGCAGTGCGCTTCGTCAATTGCAAAAAGCGAAACCGGCACCTGTTGCAGCCAGTCGATCGTGTCCGCGCGCGCCAATCGTTCCGGCGATAGATATAGCAGGCGATAGCGCCCGGCGATTGCTTCGCGCAAAATTTCAGACTGCTCGGTCGCCGTCAGCGTGCTATTCAGCAGCGCGGCTGAAATTCCCATTTGCCCAAGCTGCGCCACCTGGTCTTGCATCAGCGCAATCAGCGGTGAAACCACCACGACGGTGCGATCCGCCAGCAAAGCCGCCGGCAGCTGGTAGCACAAAGATTTGCCGCCGCCCGTGGGCATCACCACGCACGCGTCCTGCCCGCCGAGCAGGCTGCGCACGATGCGCTCCTGCATCGGACGAAACGAATCGTACCCCCAGTAGCGGCGCAACGCTCCGAGCAGTTCCGATGCGGGACGTTCCAAGGCGGGGCGTGCGGTGGCCGAAGGCATCTAATCAGTATAGGTTCACAGCCCCGAGACGGTCCATCCGTATTGACCGCACCGTCAGCGGTGGTGCGCGCCAGAAAGCGGCAATTTGTTTTATAATCAGGCCACTATGGACTCGACGCTTGAACACTCAGCTTCAGGCTCCAGCCGTCAACTTCTGCGCCACACCCTCGCCACGCTGGCCTATCGCGGCGGAAAGGCAATGAGAGGCGCTCCGCCGAATTTCGCTGAATATCGCGCCGGCGATACCACGCGCGCGTGCGGCCAGATCCTCGCGCACCTGGGAGATTTGCTCGATTGGGCGCTCACGCAGGCCAACGGCAAACAGGACTGGCACGATTCCGCGCCACTTTCCTGGGACGAGGGCAGCAAGCGCTTCTTCGCATCACTAAAAGCTCTGGATGATTACCTCGCCTCGGATGCCCAGCTCGCCTGCGCGCCGGAGAAACTCTTCCAGGGCGCGATCGCGGATTCCTTGACGCATGTCGGCCAGCTAGCGATGCTGCGTCGCCTGGCCGGCGCCCCGATTCGCGGCGAAAATTATGCGCAGGCGGAAATCGTGGCTGGCCGCGTCGGCGCGCATCAGACTGCGCCCCGCCGCGAATTCGATTAAACGAGATTTCGCCCGACGGGTTTCGTGCGATGGATTTCAATTGAGGGATTTATAAATCGCGAAGTAAGGACTCGCGGGTGTGGGCTTGCAACCGCTCCAAGGGTCTCGAACGGTGATCAAAAAAGGAACCGGGAGGACTAGGCTGAGGGACCCGAGCCTCCCGGCATTCTCACCCATCTCCGCAGGGTCTGGGTAAGAAACTTGTTATGCTGCTGATTCGCTGCTGCGCATGAACTCGTAACGTTCGATCGCCGCCGCCACTCCCACTTCCCCCGAATTTTCGGGACTAGTCCGCAATACACGCCCGAGACACCGGACGCGCACCGGACCCGCTTGAGTCAGTTCGTGCGGCAAGGTCATAACAATCTCGACCGGAGCGCCGCTCCTCAACCCTTTGGGCAAGTGAAAATACAGACCGCGGGAACTTACCTCCCGCGATTCTGTGGCAGCTTCGCCAACGACGCTTTCGTCAGTCCAGCGAACGGTCAGCGGAAGCCGCATGAGGAAACGCCGCGTTGCACGCCGCTCTTTTAAAGCCACAGGACACTACCTCCCTAAGTACCCATGTAGAGTAGGGCCGGCGCGCCTGAGAACCAATAGAGCTAAAGCCTCAATTCTGGTAACCCAAATTGGTACAAACGTACTAGTCCTATCGCTATTAAGTTACAGAAAAATAAGGTGTTGCGCAGTGAGTCCTATTATCACTCCTCTTTCGGAGTCTTGCGAAATGCGTGCAGCGTATCGGCGAGTGTAAGGATGCCTTCCAGCTTCGCCAAGTCCGCGCGGCTGGCCACTGGGAGCACGGGCCAATCGCCCATCACCTGCAGCGCTTCGGCGAGGCTCTGATCGCGGAAAAGGTATGGGATCGGTCCCTTAGACTTGGCGTGGATCGGGGTGGTGGTGCGCGCCGCATCCGGCGCCAGCCGGATCACGTCTTCGCGATCCAGCAGCCACCACTCCCCCGGACGCATGCGCAGCAGCAGCGCCGCCTCCGGGTTCGCCTCTGCGCGGTTTGCAACCTCCACAATGTGTTCGCCCGGCTCGGCCACCAGCACGCCGTCCGTCCGCATGGCATCCTCCACGACGAACGACGTCATCTCGCGCCGCTCCTCGATCGAGGGCAGCACCAATCCATCCTGGCGGGCCAGCAGATCGAACAACGGAACTTTCTGGTAGGCCCGCGAAATTCCATACGCGATCATCGTGGAAATTATTACCGGCAGAATCGCCGTGTAGTTTCCAGAAAGTTCAATCACCATGAACACGGAGGTAATCGGTGTCCGCAGAAATCCGGCGAACAATGTCCCGATTCCCACCAGCGCGAATGTGCCGATCGTCGCCGTAAGGCTGGGGAAAAAGTGATGCTCGATGGAACCCACCGCGCCGCCCAGCATCGCCCCGACAAAAATTGTAGGCGCAAACAGGCCGCCTGGGGTCCCGCTCAGAAACGAAAATCCGGTAGCGAGCAACTTTAATGCGGTCAACAACAAAAGCAATTGCCACACGAATTGCCCGTGCATGGCCTGGTCCACGATGGCATATCCCGCGCCCATCACTTGCGGAAAGCGTATGCCGATCAATCCGATGAGCAATCCCGCCGCGGCCGGCTGAAAATATTCCGTCCAGCGCGGAAGCGCCTGCACCTTGGGCCGCGCATACACGATCCATTTCAGCAGCACCAACGAAGCAGCGCCGCCGGCCACGCCCAGCGCAACGTAGGCCAGAACTTCGCGCGGGCCCGCCAGACGAAATGGCGGAACGCGGAACAGCGAGTCCGGCCCCAGGAACGCGCGCATTGTCACCACACTGGAGACCGCGGCTAGCACGATCGCTCCCAACACTCCGGCGCTCCAGGTTCCGATCACCTCTTCAATCACGAACAGCACAGCCGAAATCGGCGCGTTGAACGCAGCCGCCAGGCCTGCCGCGGCGCCTACCGGCGCGATCAGGCGCAATTTTTCCTGCGACAGCCGCAAACTCCGGCCAATCAGCGAAGCAATCCCCGCGCCCATCTGCAGCGAGGGATCCTCGGGCCCCAGCGATTGCCCGCTGCCGATAGCCAGCGCGCACGCAATAAATTTTCCGATCACCGTGGTGAACGGCACATAGCCGTCCGAAATGTACATGGCCGCTTTGATCTGGTTCACTCCGCTGCCGCGCACGCGGGGGAACACATGGATTGCCAGCAGCGCCACCGCAATCCCTGCGATGGCCGGAGCGAGCACGACTCGCGGAAACGACGGCGACAACGACGGGCCCAGCAACGTGATCTTCGTCCATTCGATGGCCAGCCTGAAGCACACGACGGCCAGGCCGGAAAAAACGCCGATGAGCACGGCGAGCATCAGGAAAAATCTATCTTCGCGCAGCGTGAAAACCGCGTGCATCCACGATTCCCACCGCGCGCGAAAACGTTGCGGTTCTGCTGGCGAGTCGATGGCAGCCGGCGCGGCTACCTCTGGCGCGGTTGTCACCGGAACAGCGGGTGCGTCGCTCACTGGTTCACCACTGACCGGCTGCGGCCCAGCAGCCATAGCGCGCGATCTTCGCCCTGCAGTTCCCCGCACACGTTCGCGGCCGAGTTTTCTACCGCGAATACGTACGTCATCGCGGCGTCCAGCCGGTCCGGGAATCGCTCCAGGTATCGCGGAGCCCAGTCCTGCTGAAGATTTTTACCCTGTTGATAGAGGCGCTGCAGGTCCCTTTGCGGCGGCGTCTGCTCCAACGATTGGCCGGTTTGGCGCAAACAATTTTCCGCCCGCGTTTGCGCCAGTGAGAGTGCGTTCGCGGCCCGCTGCGCTCGCACCTCGGCGGTAAGTCCGAACAAGAACGGATCCGCCGCGAGCATCTGGCGTGTGACGTCGAATCGGTTCGCGAGATCCGGTTGTTCGCGCCTTTCGCGCGGCAGCCGGTCGAAATATTCCATCGCCGTCGCGTATTGGCCCAGCTCAAACGCGGCCTGGGCCGCGCCCGCCAGGGATTCTTCATCATTTGGGTCGGCGGCAAGCGAGGTTTGATACGCGTCCAGCGCTCGATGCCATTGCTGCGTCCGCAGCAGCAGCTGCGCCACGAATTTCAGCCGCGCCAGATCACCCGTGGGAGTGTTCTCGTCGAGCGCGATTACCTCCGGCGCGGCTTGTTTCACTGCGCCGCGACTCAGTAGAAACTCGCAAAGTTCTCGGCGCACTTGCCAGCGCATCGCGATTGGATCGTCGGCCCACTCGCCGTAAATCGCCCCCTGGTAGTAGCGCATGGCATCCGCCATCGCATTGTTGTTCTTCGCGATGCGCGCCAGTTCCAGGTTCACCTCTCCGCTGCCGGGAGATTCAGAAAGGAGATTCAGCAGGTACGAACGGGCTTCCTCGCCGCGCCCCGCGACGGCCAGGGCCTTCGCCAGATGAAATTGAAACAGTGGATTTGATGGATTGTACGCCAGCGCATTGCGGTAATCCGTCAGAGCCAGCTTAAACTGCGCAGCCTGGGCTTGCCCCGCCAACTGCCGCGCAGCCTGCTCGTCCGCTTCACCTTGCGCGAACATCGCGTCCGCCAGCGTATGTACTTTTTTGTGATACATCCGCGAAAGCAACGCCGTCAGCGCCAACATCACCACCAGCGCGAGCACGCAAAGCAGCATCACCAGCTCGCGCGAAAGGACGCGCGGCGACTCTTCGCTCAACGTGCTCGGACTTGTCGCATTCATCGTGAATAATTCAACCGAGGAATATTCTAGACGGTTTTCGCGCGGAAAGGGCCGCGAGCCGAAAAATTAGCGAAGGGTTCGAAGCAGAGGTCGCAATAACGGAAGGAGGAGGAGGAGGAACAGGATCAGCAGCGCGCGGACAAGCGCAGTCGCCGATTACGTCTGGTCAATCAATCGGTGATGGATTGCGTACAACGCAAGTTCCAAACGGTCGGACACGCCCAGCTTATCGAAAATATTATGCAGGTGATTCTTTACCGTCTGCTCGCTGATAAAAAGCTTCTCGCCGATTTCGCGGTTCCGGAAGCCCTGCGCTACCAGCTGCACGATTTCCTTCTCCCGGTCGCTCAACAGCGGCTTTTCGCGGCGCTGGCCCGATTCCGCGGATTTCTTGAACGCGTCAATCACTTCCGCCGTCATCCGGTTATCCAGCCAGATTTCGCCGTCGGAGACCTTGCGGATGCTCTTCACCAGCAGGTCGCTCGCCGATTGCTTCAGCACCACGCCGCGCGCGCCCAGGCGCATCGCGCGCACCACGTCGCGGTCATCTTCCGCGGCCGTCAGTACGATTACGCGCGTCGGCAGCGAATCGAAATTCACCTCTTCCAGCACGCCCAGGCCGTCTTTCTCCGGCATGCGCAAATCCAGCAACAGAATGTCCGGCTTCAGCTTGGTGAGCATCTTGATGCATTCCACGCCGTTCGAGGCCTCTCCGACGATCTGAATCTCGTCGGCGGCCTCCAATAGCTTGCGCAAGCCATCGCGGAAAATGGCATGGTCGTCCGCGACCAGGATGCGAATCACCTGTTTTGCTTTCGTCATTTTAATTCAGTGGGATTTCTACCGTCAGACGCGCCCCGTGCCCGGGATTCGATTCCACCGTTAGCGTCCCCCCCACGCCCCGTGTTCTTTCCTTGATCGAAATTGGCCCGAGTCGCAATCGGTCCAGCTCCTCGCTGCTGTACCGGCCGGAGAAGCTGAATCCGCGCCCATTATCATCCACGACGAGAGACACCTTCGCCTCATCTTGCCCTAGTTTTACCACGACGTGACTCGCCTTCGCATGCTTTTTTATGTTGTTGAGTGACTCACGATATATCTGGAAAAGCTCCCTGCAAATCCGGTCCGGCAAGCGTAAATTCCGGTCCTCGATGAACAGGTCCACTGCCATCGCCGCTTCGTTGCGGAAGCGCTCCGCGAATCCCAACATCAGCTCCCGCATGTCCGCGCTCTCAACCCGCAGCGGCCGCAGGTCTGTAACCATCCTACGCAATTCTTCGCTTTCCTGTTGCACGGTTTTTTGCAATGTTTCCAATTCTTTGCCCGCCTGCTCCGGCGTCCACGGGAACTTGTGGCGCAATACATCCAGCTGAATATTCAGGCTCAGCAGCGTCTGCAGGATCCCGTCGTGCAGGTCGCGCGAGATGCGGCTGCGTTCAGACTCCACGGCACGCGCCCGTAAGTGCCTCATTAAAAAGACGTTCTCCAGTGGCGGCCCCACATGCCGCACGATTCGCTCCAGCCAGCGCAGCTCGCCGCGTGTGAATCGGCGGCGCGACCCCTGTGCTCCGTTGAGCCCGGCAGTCCCCGTTGAGCCGTTAGACCCACCCGGCCCGTCAGGATTGATCAGCAGCACGCGCCCCGTTGGCCTTCCGCCCGCTTCAATGGTCACAGCCAACAAAGTGCGCGCGCCAAATTCCTCGCGCGTGGAATTCGGCGGCGCGGGCAGATCGCGAAACACTTGACCGCTCCGCCGGTCCCAGCCAAATCCAGTTCCCGCGCCATCATTGAATTCCCAACAGAACGAAGTCTCAAACGCATCCGTCAGGAATGTGTCCGAGCGCGAAAGCGGCAGCGTCTCGGGCCCGCCGATCTCGCGATCGTTCGGATGAATCTTCCAGACGAAGAGCCGCTCCAGTTCCTCGTCGCGAATCGCCAGGCAAGCCTGCTCGCATTCAAATTCCAGGGCAATCTCACCCAGCGCCTGCCGAACGGACTCGGTCAATCCTCGGTCAAACTGCAACAAGCGTGAAACTTTTTCCAGAAATTGCTGGCGCTCCAGATGTTCGCGTTCCCGCGCGCCCAAAAACCCCATTCCCAGCCCGGAAATCACCGTGCCCAGCCCAATCGTGAGCCAATGCCACACCCCACGCCAGCCGGACAATTCCATCACCGCCACGCGAAAAATGATTCCGGCAGTAGCGACGCTCACTAGCGCCAGCATCAACCGCGCATTGCCTTGCGTGGCCAGCGCGAAAACCACGAATAGGAACAAGAACCACCAGGCGGAAAGCGACGGTGTCAAAAATAGAAACACGGCCAAAGCCACGCAGTCTGCCAGCAGCGGAATCGTGAAGTTCGTCTCGCTCGACAGCCGCTCGTACCCCAGCACCGCCAGTGCCAGCGGCAAGTACACCGCAAGAAAAATCGTCGCGGCCGTGCGCGACCCCGCGACCGATATTTCGATCAAATCCACCAGCGCCAGGGCCACAAAAATGGCTCGAGCCAGGGTGACCTGGCGGTCCAGATACAATCGTTCGGCGGTATCAAGCGGCATGGTGGCGGGCGACTGCCTATCAAAGTCTAGCAAGCCCCCCACGCCACGCAACCGCCTGTCCTCTTCTGGTTATCGCCGGACAAGAACGCCCGCACCCTCAGCCAGCCTCGCGTCCCGGCCCCAGCCGAAGTGGAATTCCGCGCCGCTCAACGTCCAAGTCAAATTCACCACAGATGAACTCTGATAAAAACTGATAAATTCAAAAGCAATACAGGGTAGGAAAACCAACCGCCGGAAGGTCATTTATTCCGCGTCATCGCTCCTATCGACGCCGCCGTTGATTCCCGATTTTCTTTTTTCAATTTTCGCAGTTGCCTTTATCAGCTTTATCAGTGTTCATCTGTGGTGAATTTGACTTTGACCCAGCCCGGCGCGAAGTTATCCACAGCCCAGTACCATAGCCAAGTGTTGACACCAGGTGCATAATCTCTTGCAGCAAACACCACGGGGCGAGCGGGGGAAGGGCGGATTGGCGCAGCGTTATACGCGTAAAGAAGTTGGGCGCATCCTGGGTCTTGAGCCGAACCGTCTTCGCTACTGGGAACGCCTGCGCTTGGTGCGGCCCGAAGCCCGCTGGGGCGAACGATTCTACAGCTTCGGCGACTTGTTGGCCGTGCGCTCCATTCAGCGCATCACGCAAAATCACGTTCCCGCCAATCGCGTTCGCCGCGCCGTCGCGCTGATGGAATCGCAATTTGGCGCCGCGCCCGTGCCGATCCAGGAACTTCGCCTTGTCGAATTCGGCCGCGAAGTTCACGTCGTTCCACCCGGCTCGGAACGTCCCTTCAATCCTTTTCTGCGCCAGTGGGCTTTCCCGTTTGACCTCGCCCCTCAACCGGCGAAATTGCGCGCGATGGTCGGCCCCACTCCCGAGGATTTCTTTCAGTCCGCGCTCGATTGTGAGGCTCGCGCCGAAACCCTGCCCGAAGCGATCGAAAATTATCAGCGCGTCGTGGATCTCGCGCCGAACTGGATCGAGGCCCACATCAATCTCGGCGTCGCTTACTACCAGCTGGGCCAGCTCACCGACGCGCGCGATTGCTTCCTCGCCGCCGTGCAGATTGACCCGCTCAACGGCATCTCGCGCTACAACCTGGGCTGCACTCTGGAAGAACTCGGCGAACTCGACCAAGCCGTGGACCATCTGCGCCGCGCCGCGCGCGCCATGCCCGCCCACGCCGACGTCCATTTTAATCTCGCGCTCGCCTACGAAAAGCGCGGCGAACGCAAAGCCGCCCACGAACAGTGGGCGCTCTATCTCCGCTACGCTCCCAACGGCCCCTGGGCCGATCAAGCCCGCGAACGCCTGCAGCAATCCATCGCCAAGCGCAAACGGACCGCTCCAATTCCCTTCCGCCGGCCCAGCTGAATGCGCCTGCGCGACTGAAAGGACTCCCAATGCCAAGGCGATGCATCATATTTGCCGGCGCAATACTCTGGACGCTTGTGACCACGCAACCCTCAAACTCGCAGCAACAACAGGAGCGCCAGGCATCCGAAGATTCGCGCGCCGCGGCATCCAAAAAATTTGCGGTGCTAAGCGATCAGTTCATGAAGGATTCGCTCTCGTGGTCTCCCGTGAGCGCTTCAGCGGCAGGCTATCACTCGCACCTGGACCCGAGATCGGGCAGGCCCATCGCTCTCGACGCGCTCCTCGACGACTTCAGCCTCGAGTGGTTCGCCACGCAGCGCGAGTTCTACGCCGACTGGCGCGAACGATTCCACAAAGAGACGCCTGCATCAGCATTGGATCCCGAAGACGCCGCCGATTGGCAGCTCATAGACGATCAAATCGGCCTCACCCTGCTCGAGCTCGATCGCATTCAAAGCTACAAACACAATCCCACGGTGGTCGTGGAACTGATCGGCAACGCGCTGTTCCTGCCGCTAACCCAGAATTACGCAGCGCACGACGTACGCGTCGGCCACGTCCTCGCGCGCGTCCGCCAGATTCCGCGCCTGCTCGCGCAAGTGCAACCGTACTTGTCCGACTCCGATCCCATATGGATCTCCACCGCGGTAGATGAAAATGCGGGCAACATTGATCTGATCGAAAATACGCTCGCCGCCGAAATTCCCGCCAGCTCACCGCGCAAGGCCGAATATGACGCCGTGGCCCCGCCCGCCGTTAAAGCCTTGCACGATTTCTCCGCGTGGCTGCAGAACTCACTCGCGAAGCAGCCATCGAATCTCACCTGGCGCCTCGGCAAGGAACTCTACGATCGGAAATTTGCGCTGGTGATGGAAACTCCGGTCACTCCCGCGGAAGTTCTCGCCAGCGCGGAACAGGACATGAAATCCGTGCGCGCCGAAATGCTGCAAATCGCGCTCCCCCTGCATGCGCAGATGTATCCGGATCACAACGATCACTCGAATCTCGCCGAACACGACCGGCAAAATCTGATCATCCAGGAAGTGTTGCAAAAAATATCAGACCACCACACCACGCCCGCTCAGTTGCAACCAACGATCGAGGCCGACCTCGCCGGCATCACTAGATTCATTCGCGAGAAGCAGATCGTCTCGCTCAGTTCGCGCGACAATTTGAAAGTGATCCCCACACCGCCTTTCGAGCGCGGCATCTACTCGGTCGCGGGCTTCCACAGCGCGCCTCCGCTGGAACCGCAAGCCGAAGCGCAATATTGGGTGACGCCCATCGATCCGCAGATGCCCGCAGCCAAAGTCGAATCCAAGCTGCGCGAATACAATGATTTCACTTTGCAATGGCTCAGCATTCACGAAGCGCTGCCCGGCCATTACATCCAGTTCGAACACCTCAATAATATTCAGCCCGAACGCCGGCGCCTGCTGCGCTCGCTCTACGCCAACGGCGCCTATGTCGAAGGCTGGGCGGAATACATCGCACAGGTAATGATGGACGAGGGCTTCCTCGACAACGACCCGCGCTTCCGCATCGCCATGCGCAAAATTCGCCTGCGCGTCATCTCCAACGCGATCCTCGACATCAAGATGCACACCATGAACATGAGCGACCAGGAAGCCATGGACCTGATGACCAAGGAGTCGTTTCAAACGCAGGCCGAAGCGGAAGGAAAATTACTGCGCGTCAAGCTGAGTTCCACGCAACTACCCACCTACTACGTCGGCATTCGCGAATGGTTCGCGCTGCGCGAGAAGTATCAAGCCGCGGCTGGAAAAAATTTCAACCTGCTGAAGTTTCACGACCTGGTTCTGGACGAAGGCCCGCTGCCAGTCCCAGTTGTAGAAAAACTAGTAATGCCCTCAGCCAAAAAGTGAGCGCGTGGAAGCGCTCGGGTAAACGCCTCACACGGAAGGGCGGGGCTTCAGCCCCGCCGTAGAATCGAGCAAACGAGATGGGCTTTAGCCCCTGAAGCGTGGCGTTCCGGTTGCGACTTCATAGTTCTCAGAACGAAAACCCCGCCTGCAAATAAACCTGCCGATTCGCTGCGTTCGAGGAGAATGGTCCGCCAGCCAGCGCGTTGGAAACTCCGAAAAACGCCGCGTTGAACGATGCGCTCCCAGTCGCGGTCGGCGGAGGATTCAAAACCGCGCTCGGATTCGCCAGGTTCACATCATTGAACACGTTGCGCGCGTTGACGCTCAGCGTGATGCTGTATCGCTTCGTCGAGGTACTTCCACCAAAACCTCCCGGTCCGCCGCCACCAAACGGATTCGCGCCGCCACCGCGTCCTCCGCCCCCGCGCCCTCCACCGCCGCCGCCCCCACCGCCCCCGCTTCCTCCGCCCTTATTTTCCGGGCCGAAGTTGAACGTCTTCGCCAAGCGTAAGTTCAACGTGAAATGATTTGGCCCCGTGAAATCATTGACCGGAATCGGCGTGGTATTCACACCCGGCTGCGTATTGAAAGTGCCGAAGCCCGGAACCGTGATGATCGCACCACCGGCCGTAGCCGTCGAAAAAGACGGCCGCTGGTTCAATTGCGAACTCCCAATCAAATCCTGGCTCAAAGTCACGTTATACGGCGCGCCGGAAGTGGCAATCAGGAAAGGGCTGAGGCGCAATCCCCACGGCAGCGCCACGGATCCGCCCAGAAAGAAACGATTGCGGATGTCGAACGACGCCCGGCCATAGTCCTGCATAAAATTCGCAGGATTCGAAGGAAAACTGTTCGCGCCGGAGGTGTCGCTGTTCGCATAATTCAGCACGTAATATGCGAACAGAGTCAGCTTCTGCCCCGCCTGCACCCGGCTTTGCACGAACAATTGATTCTGCCGGAAGATTGCCCCCGATTCGTACTGATAAATATTTCTAAACTGCGAATTGCGCGTCGCGTTGGCCGGATCCAAATAATAGGGAAAGATGGCGGAAATATTGTCCGGCGCATTGATATTGTTCGTGAGCAATTGGTCGTTGCCTACCGAGTTCAAGTACGAAACGCTCAGGTTCGTAACCTTGTTGATTTGCCTTTCCAGGCTGACGGCCGTCTGCGCCACGTAAGGCGCGTGTAGATTCGAATTCGGCTGATACGAAGTAAACAACTCCGTCGGACCGGGCGTCAGCAGCGGCGGCGGCCCAGGATTCTGGTTGAAGAAACCCGGGCTAGGCACTACGAATTCCGCCAGGGAGCTGCCGTTCAAGCGGTCCTCTTGCAGAATGTCAGCCGATGTAAAGCGGTCGTAGAAGATTCCGAATCCGGCGCGCAGCACAGTCTTGGGCGCGGTCTTTCCCCCGCCGCCAATTCCCCACGCAAATCCCAGCCGCGGCGCCCAGTCCGCGTGATTGCTGATATTGTTCTGCGATTCAAAGCGCAGTCCGTAGCTCAGAGTAATGTTGGGCCGTATGCGCCAGTCGTCTTCCACGTACAATCCCACGTCCACGTACCCTACGCGCACGAACGGATTCGCCGGCAGTGTTGTGTTCGTTGGGTTCGCTGTCACCGTGAATTGGTTGGCCGAAGGCGTGCCTTGCAGGCTGCTCACATAGGCTGCGATGGACGGAAACACAAACGTCCCGTTGAAGCCGCCTGTCGAAGTATTGGAATCGGTGGAGCCGCGCAGCCGCGCGCCAAATTTCAGGAAATGCTTGGTGTACTGCACGGAAGTGTAGTTCTGAAATTCGTAGTTGTTGGTTGTGTCATTGATCGTGCCGCCGCTCGACCCGCCGCCATTGAATGCCAAGGGAACGATGATGCTCGGCGCGGTGCTCAGCGGGTTCTGGCTGCTTTGCTCGCGCAGGTACTGAAAGCGCGTTTCGTTCACCACTTTCGTTCCGAAGATTTGCGTATCGCCCACCTGCAGCGTCTGCTCGGTGCTCAACGAATTGAAGCCCTGCGACGGCAAGGTAAAACCGCTGACTCCGTCGTTGTCCTCGCTGTTCCGGTAATATTGATAGCGCACGGTGAGCGTGTTGTTCTTCGTCAGCGCGTAATCCAGGCGCGGGCCGATGTTGTAGCGCTTTTTCGGATTTTGCACCGCGGCGCTGAACGGACTAACCACGAAAGTTGTTGGGTCCACCGTCTGCGCGTTCACGATGCCCAGGTCGTGAATGTCGCGAATATCCTCCGTGAAAAAAAAGGAGGCCTTCTTGCTCAGCGGCCCGCCGATGTTCCCGCTGTATTGCACCGAATAGTAGCTGGGATATGCCGTGCCCGACGACGCCGAGTTGAAAAACGGGTTTCGCGTGTTGAACGCCGAATCGTTCCCGTTCACCGAAAATCCGCCGTGCCATTTGTCGGTGCCGGGCTTGGTGAAAATCTCGATGCGGCCGTAGCCCACTTTGTCGTACTGCGCCGAGAACGGATTTTGATTGATGCGGATCTCGCGAATGGCGGATTTCGGCGGCAACTGCCCCGCCGTGAACCCATCAATATAGAATTGCCCGCCGTTCGGTCCTGCGGAAGGTCCGGCCAGCGCGGTCAAGTCCGTCTGCAACTCATCCGGATCGTCCGGCAATGCATCCAGGGCGGCTCCATTGATCACAATCGCGCCGGCATTATTCGTCGGGCTTACGTCCACCGCGCCGGAGTCCCCAGTCACTGTCACCTGTTGCTGCTCCACTTCGATCGTGAGCGACACGTTGAGTTGCTGAATCTGGCCTGCCGTCACTTGCACCGCGTCATTCTTGTACAGCGCGAAACCTTTCGCGATCACTTCCACCGTATATTTTCCCGGGGCTACGTTCTTCAATTCGAAAATTCCATCACGATTCGTAGTCGCCGCCAGGCTCGTTCCATCCGGCGCCGTCGCAATGATCGACGCGCCAACCACCGCCGCCCCCGAAGGGTCCGTCACCTGCCCGCGAATTGTTCCGGTACCGGTCTGTACCGCGGTCGGCGCAGGCGTCTGTGCGGCAGTCTGTGCGGCAGTCCGTGCAATCGTCGCGCTGGCACAGAAAAATACCAGCGCGATAATCACTGCAATGAAAGGTGAAAATAAAAAGACCCGGGCTTTCATTCCGTCTCCTGAAAGAACAAGAATCGGCGAGCTGACTATGAATTATTGATTTCCGCCGGAGGCATCACCCGTCGGTGCGCCACCGCCCAGGCTCCACGGCGAGAGCGTCATCGCTTGCGCTGCGTTGCCTGCAGGCGCCGCGGCCAGTATCGATTCCACGCCTCCCAGCATCGTGATGGCAGTGACGCCGCCTGCATCGGTACCCTGCGTGGACACCACCATCACGGCATCACCCCGCTGAAAATCGGCGAGCGTGCTGGCCGGCAAACGGTTCACAATTTGTTGGAAGTCGCCGCGCCCGCCGCCTGACGCGACATTCCCGGACGCGCCGTTTCCCGTTGCGCCAGCGCCGCCCGATCGCTGCCCGCCATTCGGAGGCCCGTTACCACCAGCGGCCGCGTCACCCTGAGCAGATGCTGCGCCAGCACCAGCGGAGCCACCGCCCTGCGCCCCAGCTCCCGCTCCTGCTCCCTTCAGCCGGAACGCAATCATCTGCGCCATTTGCGCGGGAATCTTGCGCAGCTGTGACTGCTGCGTGATTTTCACAACCACCGTCTTCTTGCTGATCAAATCCGTCAAACTGATCGTCTGTGCGCTCGCGTCAATCGCAGTAATAATTCCGGCGAGGTTGCGGAAAGTTCCGGAAACTATTTCGTCCGCTGCAAATTCCGATCCGTCGGCGCTCTTGGTGCCGCGCGCGCGAACTTGATCGCCCGGCTTGATCTGATCCAGCGCGGCGGGCTTCGCGTCATCGAATTGCACCGAATCCGGCGCATAGCGGCGCAACACGGTATTTTTCGCGGTGTGAATCGCAACGGTTTTCGCGGTTGCCCCGGTACCCGTGGAAATTGTGATCGTACCCGTGGCGGGATCCACGGCGCTGACCAGGCCACCGATGCCGCGCTTCTGCCAATCGTCGCGGTCCTGCGCCTTTTTCGCTTCCAGATCCGTGCGCTTCATCGCGATGATGCCCACCGCCGCCATCGTCTTTGCGTCATCCGACGCTCGCCCGCGCACCAGAACACGATCGCCAACCTGTAGATCCGTCAATGCAATCGGCGTCGCCGATCTCAGATCTTTTTCTCCCGGAGCGACCTGCACGATTTTCGCGTCGCTCGCCACGGTCACGCTCACGTCCGTCCCGCCATCCACTGTAAGCACCAGAGCATTGCCGTTAATGGATTTCACCGCACCAACTTTTTGCGTCAGCGGAGTCTGACCCGGCGTCTGACTCGAGGTCTGCTGTGGCGCCGTCACTTCTGCGAACAATCCGGCCCGCACGCGAGCGCTGCACGGGATTGCCACAAGCGCCGCACCCGCCAGCACAATCAGCGCGGTCCTCGCGGCCACCGCCAAAACTCTGTTCATCGAGCGCATCGAACGATCCCCCAAGAGCCTCGCCAATTTCACATCAACTCCAAAACGGCAATGCTCGGGCCCATCGCAACCATTGTAATCGCACACTACCCCCACGCATTCCTCGGATTTTAGACGTACCGTCCCCCGGCGAACGTTTCCGGTTTCCTCCAAAATGACCCCGCCCGAAAGCACCACCCCAATTCCCACGTCAGAACGAGAATCCACGAACGCACGGATGCCGTTGCAGCGCCCTTCAGATGGTGTAAACTACTCGAATCCACGGTGGTGAGCGTAGCTCAGCTGGTAGAGCATCGGTCTGTGGCACCGAGGGTCGCGGGTTCAAACCCCGTCGCTCACCCCAGTTACTTGCGGTGGTTTGTCAGCTGGTGACCGGCTGCTTCTTCCTCTTGGCGCGCCGATTCCACTAAGCGGGGCTGTTCCATTTCCTTCGCCACAGCGGCAAGCGCAGCTTTATCCAGCTCTTTTTTTGATTTTTTGCGTTTCACTGCTTCATGCTGACAGGCCGCAAGCACAGATTCTGTTTCCTTTAGCACACCTGCACGGCAATCCCATCCAAGCCCGCTTCACGCCGTATAACGTAGCTATCTGCCCACCTAACGAGTATGGTTGAGGTGTCTCACTAGCATCCTGCCGTTGCCGTCCTAAAATCCGCGGCTCCTTGCGAAATCAGACGGATACCGTCGCGCACAGGAGCCTTATGGCATCGCCAAAATTACCTCGTCGTGTTACCGCCATCCCCGCGGGTACCGATGGAAACCGCAATGAAATCGAAAATCTGATCTTGCTGGGCCTGCCCGCCAACGAATTGAGTGTGGCATTCAAGAAATTGGAATTCGTGGAGCTTCCCACCCACTCCGTCCTGCATGACGCCGGCGAGTCAATCACGCACGCCTACTTCATTAATAGCGGCCTCGCTTCGGTGCTTAACGTAATGTCCGACGGAAAAAGCGTGGAAGTTGGTTTGGCGGGCAAGGAAGGATTCATCGGGCTTCCGCTCGTCGTGGGCCTCAGCACCAGCCCCACGCAAGTCATCATGCAAGTTGCAGGCAGCGCCCATCAGATGAGCGCGGCAGACTTCAAAGAAGTTCTGTCGCACTCGCCGGCGATGGAAAAGAGTTTGAACCGCTATGCGCAAAGTCTGGGAATGCAGGCGATCCACGTCGCCGCCTGCAATCGCCTGCACGAAGTGGACGAGCGCCTCGCTCGCTGGCTGCTGATGAGCCAGGACCGGCTCGGCGGAGACGTCGTGCCTCTAACCCAAGAGTTTCTCGCGCACATGCTCGGGACGCGGCGCGCCAGCGTCACCGTGGCCGCCGGCATTCTGCAGAAGGCGGGATTGATCACCTACAACCGCGGCAGCGTGAAGATTGAAGACCGCAGCCGCCTGGAAGATGCCGCCTGCGAATGCTACGCCTCGATCAGACAGCAATCGGAAATGTGGGACAAAGAACTGAACCGGCTTGGTACGGTAGCGCGCTGACACCGGCGGCACGCGAACTTAGAATTCCTCCCCGCAGGAGGGCTCTGTGTTCGAGGGTAACTGGCGCGCGCTCTATAAAGCGGCTGTTCTCGAGACAGACGCGGTCAAACTGGAGCTTCGCGTAAAAGCCGTGGAAGACGCCATTCGCGCGCGTCAGTCGCTGAACGGCCAGGTTTCGAGCGACGAACGCGCCGATATGCAAGAAGCCCTGGACTCTTTGGGCGTCTTGAAATTAGAGTGGAAGCAACGCAGGAAGTGAATTGCTCGTCATCAGGCGCCTCTAATCTGGCGGTTTCTCCCGAAAAAAAACTTCGTCGAGCGAAGTGCCCTTTGGTACCCTAGCGCACATCGGCCTGGGTGCTCCCCAGCGATTTGGCTGTCACCCTGCGGTTCCAGAGGGTGGCATCATGCTACACCGCGTCTTTATCGTTGACGATAATCCTTCCGTGCGAAACGAAATTCGCGCCCAATTGGAATCGTCCGGCTTTGCAGTTTGCGGCGAAGCCTTTGACGGGCTGAATGCCCTCGAACAAGCCTCGGACCTAAACCCCGACCTGATCATCCTCGACCTCTCCATGCCGCGCATGAATGGCTTGGACGCCGCGCGCGAACTCCGCAGCCTGTACCCAAACGTACCCATACTATTGAACACCATGCACTCCACGGTAATCCGCTCCGAAGCAAGCCTGCCCGAAGGCATTACGGAAGTGGTGGATAAGCGTGAAAATCTTTTGCCCCGCGTTTTGCAGCTACTGCCAAATTCTGACGAAGCCCAGCGCAGCGCCTAACAGCAATCAGTAAGAAATCTCCGACGCATTGTAATAGCCCCTCGCGCCGCTTCGTTTCCACGTCCCGGCTCTGTCCGGGCGTCAGCTTGGACGCCGCCGTTTCCTGCTCGCCCGGCGGAATCGTCGGTGATATCGTGTCCCGTTCGCGCAAGCTTGTTGTCTCCATGAACTTACTCGACGCCACGCGCTACAGCCCAGCATTCGCCGCTGTGCTGTCGGCGTCACACGCACCGCGGGAATCACAAGGGTATTAATGACCACTAGCGCGCCCGTCACTCCCTCCAACCTCACCACCGCTACTCCCTCCGATCCGACGTTCGCGCGCGGACTCGGCCTCTTCGATTCTGTGATGGTCGTCGTCGGCGTAATGATTGGCTCCGGAATTTTCATCGTCTCGGCCGACATGTCGCGCCAAATCGGCAGCGCCGGATGGCTGCTCGTCGCTTGGCTCTTCACGGGCGTCCTCACCATCGCCGGAGCGCTTTGCTACGGCGAGCTCGCGGCCATGATGCCCCGCGCCGGCGGAATGTACATTTACTTGCGCGAAGCGTTTTCTCCGCTGTGGGGATTTCTCTACGGCTGGACGCTCTGCACCGTCATCCAGACCGGCACCATCGCGGCCGTCGCGATTGCCTTTGCGCGGTTTTCCGGCGTGCTCTTTCCATCGGTTTCGGAATCTCATTACTTGATTCCGCCGATCCACGTGTCCAGCGGCTACGTTTTCTCGCTTTCCTCAGCGCAGCTCGTCGCCATCGGCGTGATCGCCTTGCTCACCTGGACAAACAGTCGCGGCCTGCAATACGGCAAAGTCGTGCAAAACGTTTTCACCGTCGGCAAGATAATCGCGCTGCTCGTCTTGGTCGCGCTCGGTCTCACACTCGGCTGGAACGCTGCCGCCGTTCGGGAAAATTTCAGCAATGCCTGGACCGCTCGCGGCGTCTCTCCTCTCGCCGCCGGACTCAGCGCCACCACCGCTTTCGGCCTCTTCGTAGCCGTCTGCGTGGCGCAGACCGGCTCGCTCTTCTCCGCCGATTCCTGGCACGACATTACTTTCACCGCCGGCGAGGTAAAAAATCCGCGCCGCAATCTTCCGCTCTCTCTGGCCATTGGTACCGGCATCGTAATCACGCTCTATCTCCTCGCCAACCTCGCCTATCTCGTCACGCTTCCGCTCGCCGCCATTCAACACGCGCCGTCCGATCGCGTCGGCACCGCTATGTTGCAAACGATTTTCCCTACGCTTGGCGGGGCGCTGTTGGCCGCCGCGATTATGGTCTCCACAGTAGGCACCGTGAACGCCTTGACTCTTGCCGGAGCGCGAACCTACTACGCCATGGCGCGCGACGGGTTGTTTTTTCAATCCGCCGGAACACTAAATTCCGCGCGCGTGCCGGCGTGGGCCTTGCTCATTCAGGGGCTCTGGGCGGCTTTCCTCGTCCTGCCGCGCACTTTCAACACCGCCACAAAATCCTACGGAAATCTCTACAGCGATTTGCTCGATTACATTATTTCGGCCGCGCTGATTTTTTACATTCTCACCATCGCGGCCATCTTTCGCCTGCGCATCAAGAAACCAGATGCGGACCGGCCGTACCGCGCTTTCGGCTACCCATGGCTCCCCGCGCTCTATATCATCGGCGCGGCCGCGATTCTGATCGTGCTATTCACGTTTCGCCCCGTCACCACCTGGCCGGGCCTGATAATCGTAATTCTCGGCGTGCCGGTATATTTTCTGATCGCCCGCTCCGCCCAAGACCGTAAAATGCCCGACGAGGAGCTGCCGCAGTAGTCCAGTTCGTCACCGCGCGATGAATCGCCAAACAAATTCGTTGGGGGTAATCCCGTGCAATTCGCTCGAATGATTTCCGCTGTGGACGCTCACGCTTGCGGCGAGCCAGGCCGCGTGATCGTCGGCGGCGTACTCGATGTTCCCGGCGCCACCATGTTCGAAAAAATGAAATATCTCGAAACGCGCACCGATGATCTTCGAAAATTAATGCTGCGCGAACCGCGCGGCTACCCCGCATCCAATTGCAATCTCATCCTGCCCTCGACGAATCCCGAAGCCGCGGCCGGATTCGTGATCATGGAGCAAACCGAATATCCGCCCATGTCCGGCACTAACACCATCTGCGTCGTCACGGTGCTGCTCGAGACCGGGATGATTCCCGTCCGCGAGCGCATCATGAAGCTGAAACTCGATACTCCCGCCGGCCTCGTCGAAGTCGAAGCGGAAGTCGAAAATAACAAGGTCAAGCGCGTCACGTTTCAAAATGTTCCAGCGTTCGCCGTGCACCTCGATGCCAACGTCGAAGTCCGCAGCCTCGGTACGATAAAAGTCGATGTCGCTTATGGTGGCATGTTCTACGTCATCGCCGACGCCGCGCCTCTGGGCTTTCACCTCACTCCCGACGAAGCGCGCGACATCGTTCGCGTGGGCGAAATAATCAAAGCAGCGGCGAACGAACAGCTCCCCGCTGTTCATCCGGAAAATCCCGCAATCGCCGGAATCACCATCGCCCAACTTTCCGCGCCCGCGGACCATCCGCGGTGCGACCGCAAGAACACCGTGATCGTTTCCACCGGCAAACTCGATTGGAGCCGCCCTTCTTCCTGGACCGGCGCGCTTGATCGCTCACCCTGCGGCACCGGAACCTGCGCAAAAATGGCCTCGCTCCACGCCAAAGGCCAATTGCCGCTGCATCAGGATTTTGTGCACGAGGGAATCCTGGGCACCACTTTCACCGGCCGCTTGATCGCGCAGACGCGCGTCGGCACCTACCCCGCCGTAGTTCCGACAATCAGCGGCAGAGCCTGGATCACCGGAATCGCGCAATACGTCCTCGACTCCGATGATCCGTTTCCAAACGGCTTCAGAGTCGGCGACATCTGGGGCAGCGCCGGTTGAAGTCTGGGTCGCACACGGCGCACCCGAGCAGTGCGCCGCCCGAAAGAAGAAACCCGCTCCCGCAATTCCAACTGAGTACTAGCGTGCCCGCGATGTAAACTACTGAAAAAAAAGGAGAAAGCAACTCCGCGTCCTCGCAGAGCGACGAATTTGGCAAACGTATTCAGGACCTATCACCTTATCCGTTGCCTAACTCAGCCCTGTTGTATATTATATGCACGCCTTTCGCTCTGGGGTCGGATAGCCTGCTCATGAGCCGTACCAAACCACGAGTTGAGAACGCCCCCTCAAACCTGTTCGACGCCCTCGAGCGCATCCACATTGTCGATTCCCACACCGGCGGCGAGCCCACTCGAATTATTGTCAGCGGTGGTCCGGACCTCGGCGGCGGATCCGTGGCCCAGCAAATGGAACGCTTTCGACTCGATCACGATTATCTCCGCAGCGCGCTGGCCAATGAACCGCGTGGCTCGGAAGTAGTCGTCGGCGGATTTCTCTGCAAGCCAACAGATCCCGCCAGCGCGGCCGGCGTAATTTTTTTCAATAATGTCGGATATCTCGGCATGTGTGTGCACGGCACAATCGGTTTGGTCATCACCCTCGCCTACTTGGGAAAAATCACTTACGGCGATCATCGCATCGAAACACCCGTAGGCACGGTTACGGCCACGCTTCATGAAACCGGCGAAGTCACCGTAGTAAACGTCGCGAGCAAGCGGACGGCCGCAAATGTCACGGTCCAAGTGACCGGCCACGGCGCCGTCACCGGCGACGTCGCCTGGGGCGGCAACTGGTTTTTCCTGGTCAATAATGATTCCATCGAGTTGACTGCCGCGAACATTGAAAAATTGACGGAGTTCACATGGGCCATCCGGCAGGCTTTGGCCACGAACGGAATCACCGGCTCCGACGGCAAAGAGATTGACCACGTCGAACTGTTTCACCCTTCTAGAAAGCCCGGCATTCAAAGCCAGAATTTCGTTCTGTGCCCCGGAAAAGCTTATGACCGTTCGCCCTGCGGCACCGGCACCAGCGCCAAGCTCGCCTGCCTCTATGCCGATGGAGAATTGCAGCCAGGCGAAGTCTGGCGCCAAGAAAGCATCGTGGGCAGCGTTTTTGAAGGGCAGGTTCGCATCGAGGACGGCCAAGTGTTGCCAATTATCAAAGGTTCCGCATTCATCACATCGGAGGCGGATGTGATTCTCGATCTGCGCGATCCCTTTCGTAATGGCATTTACCCGTGAACAAGCCTGCGGAAGTTGTCATCATCGGCGCCGGAATCGTCGGCGCCGCCTGCGCACTGGAACTCTCCACCGAAGGCTTGCGCGTGCTGGTGATTGATGAAGGCTTCCCCAGCACTGGTTCCACTGGCGCGGCGATGGGCCATATCGTGGTAATGGACGATTCCGAGGCGCAGTTCGCCATCACGCGCTATTCTCAAATTCTTTGGGACGATCTGCGCGAGCAACTTCCCCCTGCTGTCGAGTTCGATCCGTGCGGCACACTGTGGGTTGCCGCGGATGAAAAAGAAATGGAAGAAGTCCGCCGCAAATTTGATTATTACCGTGAACGCGGCGTAAACGCGGAAATTCTCGATTCACAACAGGTACGTGATGCGGAGCCTCACCTGCGCACGCCGCTTGCAGGCGGACTTCGCGTGCCGGGGGATTCAGTCGTTTACCCGCCCTGTGCCACAGGATTCTTGCTGCAGAAAGCTCGCGAGTTGGGCGCTCGTGTCATTCACGGCCAGTCGGTGGCCGCAATCGGAAAAGGCGTCGCGCGTCTCGCGGACGGCACAATTTTCGCCGCAGGCTTCATCATCAACGCCGCCGGCCAGTCCGCTCCAAAACTGAGCCCCGGAATAAATATAAAGCCGCGCAAAGGCCACCTGGTAATCACCGATCGTTATCCGAATTTTCTGCATCATCAAGTCGTCGAGCTCGGCTACTTGAAAAGCGCGCACTCTCTCACCGCCGATTCCGTCGCTTTCAATGTCCAGCCCCGAAAAACAGGCCAGGTAATGATCGGTTCGTCGCGCCAATACGGCGCCGAAAATTCCGCAGTGGATGAATCGATCCTCGCGCGCATGTTGCAGCGCGCCTTCGAGTACATGCCGGACCTCAGCCAACTTTCGGCGATTCGCGTGTGGACCGGTTTTCGTCCCGCCACTCCGGACAAACTTCCTTTGATCGGCCCGTCGCCGGAAGATCCGTCCGTTTTAGTCGCAGCGGGCCACGAAGGCCTGGGCATCACTGCCTCGCTCGCCACAGCAAAACTAATCTGCGCGCAAATTCTCGGCCAGCGCGCGGCAATTCCCATTCAGCCTTATCTGCCATCTCGGCAGATGGCTGCGGAGGCGCATGTCTGAATCCGTTTCCGTTCGCGTAAATGGAAAGCCGGTAACCGTTCGCGCCGGTGCGACCGTCGCGGTGGCAGTACTCGCCTCCGGCGCAACTTGCCGCGCGTCCGTCTCCGGCCAACCGCGCTCGCCGCTCTGCGGCATGGGCACCTGCTTCGAATGTCGCGTCGCAATAAACGGCGAACCGCAGCGCTGCAGTTGTCAGGTGCTATGCGAAGCTGACATGGAAATAGAAGCCAATGGATAGCGTCAAACATCTAAGATTCGACGTCGCCGTCGTCGGCGCAGGTCCCGCCGGAATTGCCGCTGCACTGGCGGCCTCTGATTCCGGCAAGAGCGTTGTATTGATTGACGACAATCCCGCCGCCGGCGGACAAATTTGGCGCGGCGCCCACAACGCTCCGCGGCATTCCGCGGCGTCCATCTGGTTCGAACGTCTGAATAAGTCAGCAGTTCAAATCGTGCGCGGTGCACGCGTCTTTCACGCCGCGAAAGGCGAGCTCGCCGCGGAATCCGATGATTCCGCCATCCAGATCACCTACGGAAAGTTAATTCTCGCGACAGGAGCACGCGAACTCTTTTTGCCTTTCCCTGGCTGGACACTTCCGAACGTCATGGGCGCAGGCGGATTGCAAGCTCTATTAAAATCCGGTCTCGATATTGCCGGAAAACGCATCGTCGTCGCCGGAACCGGTCCGCTGCTTTTGGCAGTCGCCGCATACGCCCGCAAATGTGGCGCGCAAGTCATTGGCATTTGCGAGCAAACCACTCGACCACGCATGGCGCGTTTCGGCCTGAAGATGTTGCTCGTTCCAGGCAAAGCCGCCGAAACCTTGCGATTCGCGTACGATCTTCGCGGCATCCCGCATTGGACCGATTGTTGGCCGGTCGCCGCTTTCGGAAACAGGCGCCTCGAGAGCGTCCGCATTTCGCGCCAAGGCCAAACCAGCGAAATCGAATGCGACTATCTCGCCTGCGGTTTTCATCTGATACCGAACATCGAGCTGCCGCGCATGTGCGGTTGCCGGCTCCGCGAAAACTTTGTTGACGTGAACGAGTATCAGCAAACCTCGGTCGCCGGAACATACTGCGCGGGCGAACCCACCGGAATTGGCGGCCTGGAGCTGGCACTCGTCGAAGGCGAAATCGCCGGATACGCTGCCACAAATTGGGAAGACCGCGCCAAGCATTTATTCGCGAAGCGCGCCCGCTACCAAAAAATTATTCGCATTTTGAAAGATGCGTTCCCATTGCGCCCCGAGCTGAAAAATCTCGCGCGGCCAGACACGCTGGTCTGTCGCTGCGAAGACGTCCCGCACGAAAGCCTGCGCGAACACGGCTCCTGGCGCGCCGCGAAACTGCACGCCCGCTGCGGCATGGGCCCCTGCCAAGGACGCGTTTGTGCGCCGGCCGCGGAATTTCTTTTCGGCTGGGAAATTGATTCCGCCCGGCCGCCTCTGTACCCGGTGCGTTGTTCGAGCCTGGCCGCAATCCCATCGCATTCTGCGCCACGAAATCAATTGGAGGTTCCTGATGAAGTGGAAAGGCGTAATGCCCGCAATCACCACAAGTTTCGATCAAAACGAAAAAGTTGACCACGCCTTCATGGCCAATCACTGCCGCTGGCTGGTCGAAAATGGCTGCACCGGGGTAGTCGCGCTCGGCTCGCTCGGCGAAGGCGCCACACTGTCATTCGATGAAAAGGTGGCTATCCTGCGCAACTGCGTCAGCGCCTTGAAGGGCCGCGCGCCCGTAGTCGCCGCGATCTCCGCGCTCTCCACCGCCGAAGCCGTTGCGCAAGCCAAAGCCGCGGAATCCGCCGGATGCCAAGGCCTCATGGTTCTTCCCCCGTACGTTTACAAAGGTGATTGGCGTGAAATGAAATCCCACGTCGCCGCTGTTCTGAAAGCCACCCCGCTTTCCAGCATGCTGTACAATAATCCTGTCTCTTACGGAACCGATTTTATTCCCGAGCAGATTCAGGAACTCGCGAGCGAGCACCAGAATTTGCATTCGGTGAAGGAATCGAGCACCGACGTGCGCAGGGTCAGCGCGATTCGCGCTCTCATCGGCGATCGCCTGATTCTTTTTATCGGCGTGGACGACGCCATCCTCGAAGGCATCGGAGTCGGCGCCACCGGATGGATCGCCGGCCTCGCCAACGCTCTGCCGCGCGAATCCGTGGACTTGTTCAACTACGGCATGGAAGGAAAATCCGCGGAGGCGTTCGAACTCTATCGCTGGTTTTTGCCGTTGCTGCGCCTGGACACAGTTCCCAAGTTCATCCAGCTGATAAAATTGGTTCAGCAGGAGCTTGGAATCGGCAACGCCCGCGTCCGAGCCCCAAAACTGGAACTGGTCGGCGAAGAATTGGAATCAACCAGAAAACTGATTCGTCACGCAATACAAAATCGGCCAAAGAATGCGAGCTCAGCTCTCGCGCAAGCCGCAAGATAAAGGATCGGCATAAATGGAATTCCTGGGAACTTCTATAATCGGTTTTCGTGACGGCAATGCGGGCAAGGCTGGCGAGGCCGACAATGCCGCGTTCCAAGCCTTTGCCCCCGCCACCGGCCAAAAGATTGAACCTTCCTTTCACTCCGCAACGGCCGAGGAAGTCGACCTCGCCGTAAGACTCGCCGCGGAAGCCAGCGCTGAATTCGGCCGATTGTCCAGCGCAAAAAAAGCGGAATTCCTCGAAACGATCGCCTCTCGCATCGAAGCGCAAACAGAATCTCTCGTCACCCGCGCCCATCAGGAATCCGCGCTCTCCATAGCTCGCCTACAGTCGGAAACAGGACGCACTTGCGCGCAGCTGCGCATGTTCGCAAAAGTCGTGCGCGAAGGCTCCTGGGTCACCGCGCGCATCGATCACTCCGATCCGCAGCGCAAACCAGTTCCGAAGCCCGATGTTCGCTCGATGCTGCGCCCGCTCGGCCCGGTCGTGGTCTTCGGCGCCAGCAATTTTCCGTTCGCTTTTTCAGTCGCCGGTGGCGATACCGCTTCCGCCTTCGCCGCCGGAAATCCCGTCATCGTCAAAGCGCATCCCGCGCATCCCGGCACCAGCGAACTGGTGGGCCGCATCATCCGCGATAGCGTGCGCGCCTGCGATTTGCCCGAGGGAGTTTTTTCTTTGCTCTTCGATTCCGGCACTTCCGTCGGCGCCGCCCTCGTGCAGCATCCGCTGGTGAAAGCCGTGGGCTTCACGGGTTCCATTCCCGCCGGCCGCGCGCTTTTCGATTTGGCCGCGAAGCGCCCATCCCCCATTCCGTTTTACGGCGAAATGGGCAGCACCAATCCCACTTTCATTCTTCCCGGCGCGCTCGTCGCGCGTGGCGAGAAAATCGCTGCGGAGCTTTACGGCTCTTTCACCCTCGGCGCCGGACAATTCTGCACCAAGCCCGGTCTCATATTTCTAACCGAAGGAAAATCGTCAGAAGCTCTAGTAAAGGTGCTCGCAGCCAAAGTAGCGGAATCTTCGAAGTTCACTTTACTGAGCTCGGGCATCAGCTCCTCGTACTCTCGCGAGATTCGCAATCGCAAAAATCACGAAGGCGTCAGCCTGCTCGCCGAAGAAAAATCTCCAGATGCCGCATCCACTTTTCAAGCAGGCGCCACGCTCTTCCAGACCGACATTACATCCTTCCTCGCCAGCGCCGATCTTTCCTCTGAGGTTTTCGGGCCCGAGACCCTGCTGATCAACTATTCAGAGAAGGAACAAATCCTTGAAGCCGCTCGAGGCCTGCACGGCCATCTCACCGCCACCGTTCACGCCACCGAACAGGACATCGTGGAATTCTCCGAACTCGTCGCCATCCTCGAAAATAAAGTCGGGCGAATTATTTACAACGGCTACCCTACGGGCTTGGAACTCTGCGATGCCGTCGTTCATGGCGGGCCCTACCCTGCCAGCACCGATTCGCGCACCACTTCCGTCGGCACCTTGGCGATTTTCCGCTTCGCCCGCCCTGTCTGTTATCAGGATTTTCCGGACGTCGCGCTGCCCGACGAATTAAAAAACGAGAATTCTCTTGGCATCTGGCGCATGGTGGACGGCGAATTGACACGTTAGCCGCGCTGACGGATCATTCCGCAGAGGGCGATTTCTAGCTCGGCGAGCAGCGCGACAAAGATCCTGGTCCGGGAACGCGGGCGATTCAAATCCGAAACCTTCAAGGTACGCTACTCACCGCCCACGTCTGATAAGACAAGGTTACGTAACTATTTATGACAAAGCCTCAACCCACATTCGTCTCGGCGCCAACTCATGAACACGCCGCGCCCACAAAATCGGCCGCCATCCCTCGACAATCCTTGGCAGCCGCCGTGGTCGAGCGCCTGCGCGACAAGATTCTGCACGGCGAACTGCGCGAAGGCGAGCAGCTCCGCCAGGACGCCATCGCCGCCGAATTCCAGATCAGCCGCATCCCCGTCCGCGAAGCGCTCAGCCATTTGGCCGCCGAAGGGCTGATCACCATCGTCGCCAATCGCGGCGCCGTCGTCTCCGCGCTCTCTCCCGACGAAATCATGCAGCTGTTCGAAACGCGCGCGGTCCTGGAATGCTACATGCTTCGCCAGGCCATCGCTAATTTCACCGAAAAAGATTTTCAAGCCGCCGAAGAAATTCTCCGGCATTTCGAGGAATCGCTCGAAAACGACGCGGACGTAAAATCCTGGGGCCAGTGGAACTGGACGTTCCACTGTGCGTTATACGCGCCCGCAAATCGTCCCGTGATGCTCTCGTTCCTCAAGACCCTGAACAATAATTGCGACCGCTACACCCGCTTGCATCTGGTTTTCACTCGCGATTTGCACATGGCCGGAAAAGCTCACCACGAACTCCTGGACGCCTGCCGCACCAAAAATCCCGACATCGCATCCGACGCCCTCTGGAAACACATCACCACCGCCGGCGAGTATCTAAAAGAATTCCTCCAGCGCCACCGCGAACAACATTCCTGATTCGCTCGTAACCACGTCGCCAATTCCGGTTTTGACTTTGCCCTTCGTAGCGCCGGCGTCCCGCCGGCTCAGTTGCCTTTGCTGATGTGTTGCCTTTGTAGCGGCCGCCTGCCTTTTAGGCGGGCGTAGTTGATGTTGATTTTGTAGCGGCCGGTCCCGTCCCGCGACTGCGGGACGGGACCGGGCAGCCGTTGGTTCGCTTCACCTTTACTATCGCCGAATCTGCACTCGCGCATCAGACCTGACACCGCAAGCTAAGCACCCGCCCCGCCGTCCCCTCGAAGCGCGAGCGAGAGTTTCCCTTCCTGAATCGCAGGAACACCCAGCGATATTGCCGCGCAATCTCGCAGCACCCAATCCGCGCCCGCATCCCATAATTCCCGCTCCGCCACCGTCGTGGTCAGGCCAATCACTCTCGCTCCAGCAGCCTTTCCCGAACGCACGCCCGCCGGCGCATCCTCCACCACCACGCAATCCCGCGCCGCAAAACCCAAAATCTCCGCGCCCTTCAGATAAGGATCCGGCGCCGGCTTGCCGTTCGTGATGTCGTTCGACGTGACGAAAGCTTCCGGCAGCGGTAATCCACTCGTCTTCAGTCGCGCTTCCGCCAGACGCCGCGTGCACGAAGTTACGATCGTCCAGCGCCCGCGCGGCAGCGCGGTCAATAATTCCAACGCTCCCGGCAACGGTACGATTCCGTCCAGGTCTACAATCTCGCCGCGCTCGAGCTCTTTATTCTCGGCCAGATGATCGCCGTTCGGCAGGTACTCGCGAATCGTGGTTATGCTCGGCCGCCCGTGCGCCCGGTGCACCACTTCCGCGGGATCGAATCCGTGCCGCAGCGCCCAATGCGTCCACACGCGCGCGACCGCCGGAGTCGAATCCACCAGCACTCCGTCCAGATCAAAAAGAAGCGCAGCACAGGAAATCCGTGTCATCCGCCGCTCCGCCCGTGCGCGGCGCATCAGTCACTCGTTTTCGCGCTCACGGAATTCCATCAAGCATACGGATGCAAAAACCTTTCCGCAAATCAATGGTTCGGATTTCACTAAGAGTGGCGTCGCACATCGCAGATCCGGAAGGGCGGGTTTCAGATTCTGCGTGAGAGCTCCAGAATCTTTGTAGGTGTCTCTAGCAACCAACTTTTAACTGTCAACCCTCAACTCCACCACTTACCGCACGCCTCGCCCGCTCACTTCACTCCTTCGCACGTGCGATGATCTTCCGGTTTGACTATCCCCTGCCGCGGGATATAACTTCGCAGCATACTAGTCGTGGAGACTTTGTGAAGAAACCTCAGACAGCGCCAAAAAAACTCAGCATCCTCGTGATTGACGTCGGCGGAACAAACATCAAGCTCCTGATGACCGGACAAAAAGCTCCCTTGAAGATTCCATCTGGCCCCTCCATCACCGCCGCCAAAATGGCTCGCCTCGTCAAAAATGCCACGCGCTCATGGAAATACGATTGCATCGCCATCGGCTATCCCGGCCCGGTCATCAACGGCCATCCGCTGCGCGAGCCTCACAATCTGGGCGGTGGCTGGATGGGCTTCGACTTCCGCAAGGCCTTCGGCCGCCCCGTCAAAGTTATCAACGACGCCAGCATGCAGGCCCTCGGCAGCTACAAAGGCGGCCGCATGCTCTTCCTTGGCCTCGGCACCGGCCTGGGCTCCGCAATGATCATTGACGGAGTCCTCGAACCAATGGAAGTCGCGCACCTCGCCTATAAACACGGAAAAACATACGAAGACTATCTCGGATTGCGCGGGCTGGAAAAACTAGGAAAGAAAAAATGGCGCCGCCAGGTTTTCAAAATCACGGAAAAGCTAAAAGCAGCGTTGGAAGCCGATTACGTAGTTCTGGGCGGCGGAAACTCCACAAAGCTCAAGAAGCTTCCGCCCGGCGCCCGCCTGGGCCACAACGAAAACGCCTTCCTTGGCGGCTTCCGCCTCTGGTCGCAGCCCGATCGTCGGCCGCGATGATCTCGCTCCGCCTTCAAACGAAACCGCCAACTACGGTTGCGGCGGCGCGCTGGGCGAACCAATCTTCGTCCCAATCACTTCGCCTGAAATAATAATCTCCACGCGCCGGTTCTGCTGCCGCCCCGCCGTCGTGTCGTTGCTCGCCACCGGATTCGACTTCCCAAATCCCGTCGCCACAATCGAAGTCGGGTCCAATCCCTGCTGCACCAAATAATCCCGCACAGTATTAGCCCGCTGCTCTGAAAGTGTTTGATTGAACGCATCGCTTCCCACGCTATCCGTGTACCCCTCGACCGATAAATGCAATCCCGGATGCGCCAGCACGATCCCGGAAAATTTCGCCAAAGCCTCGCGCGCCGGCGGCTGCAGATCGTATTTCCCGAACGCGAACAATACGTCCGCCATGTTCACCTGCAGGCCGCGGGGCGTGTCCGTCGTCGGCAGCACTCGATTGAATTGATCCAGCAGCGCCGCGCGCAGAGCCTGCTTCTCCGCTTCCGCCTTCGCCGCCGCTTCTTGTGCGGCCTTCTCGCGTTGTGCCGCAGCATCTGCTTGCTGCTGTGCCGCCTGCGCCTGTTGTTGCGCTGCCAAAGCCGCCGCATCCGCCTGCGCTCGAGCCGCTGCAGCCTGCGCCGCATCTCGCTCCGCCTGCAATTTTTGGATCTCAGCCTGCTGACGCGCTGCTTCTTCGACTTTTCGTCTCGCGTCCGCCGCAGTCACCGACGCTTGCGCTGCTGCCTGTTCGGCCGCGGCCTTCTGTTGCGCCGCGCGTTGCAAAGCGATTGCTCGCGCGTCGGCCGCCGTCTGCACTGCATCGCGCGCCGCCGCGATCACTTCCTTCCTGCTCGCTTTCTTCGCAAGCAAACTCTCCGCCTGTGCCAACGAGCCCAGCGCCTTCTGATAAGCATCCGGCGCCAGCGTGTCGGCTCCCGCGCTCTGCGCGATGGATACCGCGTTGCGCGCCTCGTCTATCTCCAGCGGCACCTTCGCGGAAAATTCCGTGATCGGTTCCCTCGTCTTCCCCATGTCGTACGTATATCCGCCGCGCTGCATCAACTCGTAATTCGCCGTCACCTGCTGCGCCGTTCCCACCGTATCCACCCGCACCACATTCTCCAGCACCACCACATCGCTCGGCATGCTCACCGCGAAATACGGCTCGGCCGTCACAATCAGCCCGAACGTTTGCAAATTCGTCGTCGCCGTCAATTTGCTCTTGTTGCCGTCCAGTTGCAATTCCCCCAGATTATTCGGCTTGCCCTCCGGCGTGATCGCCCACAGCACGTACGTCAAATATTCTTTCCCGAACTTCTGTGCCGCCTGCATATTCTTGAAACTCGCGCTCACTACGATCGATCCCTGCTTGCTGTCCACCTTCGCGTCGCCCTTCGCCAGCGGCAGCAGCGGCGTCCCTTGAAACCCAATCATCGTTGACCCGCTGCGGTGCTGATAGCTCACTGCTGTCACCGTTTTCCCCACCACTGTCACGTTGTAGATAGACTGATTCCCTTGCTGCGCCGGAGCAGACTGCTGCGCTCGAGCCGCCGCGGAAAACGCCACCAGGGCCGCAATCAGAACGCCCAAAATCTTTTTCATGTTCGTAAGATGCTCCTTTATCCAGCGCTTCCGTTTCGCGCGAATCCGCGCGTAAATCCGCCCATCGGCGAATCCATTCGTGGGAACCGTACTCTCCGCAAACGGCCCAAGTGTACCAAAACCCCGCTTTACTTCGGAGCGTGATAAAGCCAACGTGCGCCCAGTTTCGCACGGCAACCAGTCACCGCCGAACTTTTCTAGCCACTAATCACTCACCACTAGCCACTGCCTTTATCATCAAGCCCAGCCAATTCCGCAGCGTCGCAATCCCCGCACGTTCGAAGGGCAAATCACAGTCCACCAATCAGCAATTACTAATCACCAATCACGAACCAGCCCTCGCCACCACGCTTCGCAAAAAAAACTTCACACGAATCCTCGATTTCCTCGCGCATCACAGGGTACGATAGCCGTTCATGATTCGACGCACATTCCTAGTCGCCGCACTCCTGCTCTTTTTCGTTCCCTCAGGGCTTCACGCCTGTACGTGTTCCAAGCTACCTCCAGGAAAATGCCCCGGCCTGCAATCCGACGACGTCGTTTTCCTCGGCACCGTCACCGACGTTGCTGCCGTCGCTGCCGATGTCACCACCGCAGAATCCGCCACCGCTGCGGCCAACACGAACGAAGCGAATCCCGGCGCCGCTCCGCAAACCATCGCGCCCATCACCCGCTATCATTTCCACATTGACGAAAAATTTGCCGGCCCCGACACCGCGGATATTGACGTTTTCTCCGGCGGCGACGATGCCGATTGCGGCTACTATTTCAAGAAAGGCGAGCAATACATCGTCTTCACTCAACAGGAAACCGAAGGCCGCCTCTTCGCTGTCGTCTGCAGCAATACGCGCCCCGTGAGTGAGGGCCGCGCGCTGCTTCCCCAACTGCGCTCCATGCGCAATCACGACCGCGTCGCTTCCGTCTTCGGCGTCCTCCGCCGTGCCGACCCGCCGCTCCTCGCGCCTACCGACGATCCCGAAGACCCCATCCCACACATAAAGCTAAAGCTGCGTTCCAAGGACGATCGCTTCTCCACCAGCACCGGCCCGGACGGCGTCTATTCTTTCTACGACGTTCACGCCGGCGAGTATGTTTACACCGCCGATCTCCCCGCGCGCTTCGAGTTCTCTCAAAAAACTCTGAAAGGCGGCCTGCCTCCGTTCAGGATTCCCGCCGGCGCGTGCTACGAGTACAACGTCAACGCTCTGCCCACCGGAAAAATTCGCGGCAGCGTCCTCGGCCCCAATGGCAAATCACTCAAAATCACGTCCGTCGAACTCTATCGCGCCGGGCGCTTCGACCCGGCGCAGCCCGGCCTCTGGGGTTTTCAAGGCTCCGACGGCAAATTCGAATTCGATCACATCGGCCCCGGCGAATATCTTCTGGTCTTCAATCGTATGAATCGCGTCGATCCCAATTCACCGTTCCCTCGCACCTTCTATCCCGGCGAACCCGACGAAGCTGAAGCCAAAATCATCAAAGTGAAAGACGGCCAGCAAATTCTAAACGCCAACATCAAACTAAAAGACGGCTACCCCACGCGCACCGTCAAAGTTCAGCTCAAGTGGACGGACGGCCGACCGCCCGGCGAACTCACGGTCACAGCCCATGCCGAAAAAGGCGAAAACCCCGCCGCGCGCAAAATCGGCGAAGGCCTCTACGAATTCACGCTGCTGCAATCCACCATCTACACCTTCTCAGCTTGGGAAGATCTCGATCCCCAACGCCTCAGCCAACGCCACGGCAACACCGCCTGCACCATTCCAGCCCGCATCAATTCCAACCTCCAAAAAATCGACTCGGACGCCAACAACGCCGCCACCGTCACCCGCAATAATGCGGGCGACACCGCCGGCGGTGACGCAGCCGCCAACGCAACCGACAGCGCGGCCAGCGACGCTACCAACGACCCCAGCACGATCACCCTCACCTTCACCAGCCCCCCGTGCAATAAGTGAGCGCCCCCGCCTTCGTAGCGGCGGCGTCTCGCCGGCTCTTCAGCTGTTGCATTTGAACTTGAATTTGTAGCGGCCGGTTCAGGTTTATCGAACCGGGCACGCCTTTGCCCTTGGTTTTCTCCGCGCACACCGCGTCTCGCAGTGAATCGCACTCCCAAAATGGGCCCCACCCCCGTTTGACTTGCACCAACTCCCCTACGTAGAATTCCTGCGCGATAATTGGGGCGCGAAATCAACACATCGGAGCGTAAATGAAGACCTTCCTAGCCACCTGTGCGGCAACCCTGCTTCTCCTCACCACCAGCACGATAGCGCAAGAACCAAGCAAAGACGCCAAGCCCCCAGCCGCTGCAGACGCCAAAACCCCCGACGCCAATCCCCCCAAAGAAGAATCCTGGCCCAGCGACCACACCATCAAAATCAACAACCAATCCATCGCCTACAAAGCCACTGCCTCCACCACGCTCTTAAAAGACGAAAAAGGCGAACCCACCGCGCTCATCTATTCCACCGCCTACACGCGCAGCGACACCAAGGATTTCGCCCGGCGCCCCATCGCCTTCATCTACAACGGCGGCCCCGGCTCCGCATCCATCTGGCTGCACATGGGCGCCTTCGGCCCGCGCCGCGTCGTCAACGCCGACCACGCCTTCACTCCGCCCGCCCCCTACAAAATCGAAGACAACGCGAATTCCCTGCTCGATAAAACCGATATGGTTTTCATTGACCCCGTCGGCACTGGCTTCAGCCACGCCGTCGGCAAAGCTCAAAATAAAGATTTCTGGGGCGTCGATCAGGACGTAAAGATGTTCGCGCAATTCATCAACATCTACATCAATCGCAACAACCGCTGGAACTCCCCGAAATTTCTGATCGGCGAAAGTTACGGCACCTTCCGCTCCGCTGCGCTAGGAAATTATCTGCAGCAGCACGACGGGATCTACATCAATGGCATCGTGCTGATCTCCTCCGTCCTCAATCTCGGCACCATCTCCTTCAATCCCGGCGACGACCTCCCCTTCATCCTCTACGTACCCAGCTACGCCGCCACCGCCGCATATCAAAAAGCGCTCGCGGATCCTCCTTCCGATGTGCCGGCCTTCCTCGCGGAAGCCCGCAAATTCGCTGCCACCGATTACGCTACTGCACTGATGAAAGGCACCAACATCACCCCCGCCGAAAAATCAGACATCGCGAAAAAACTCTCGCACTTCATTGGCCTCAGTGAAGATTACCTGCTGAAAGCCGACCTGCGCGTAACTCTCGGCCAATTCAACGTCGAGCTAAATCGCAGCCGCGGTCTCACCATGGGACGCTACGACTCCCGCTACACCATGCCCACCTACGACATGCTCACGGAATTTGCCGAAGACGACCCGTCCTATACCGCCGTGCGCGGCGCCTTCACCGCCGCATTCAATAGCTACGCCCGCGAGGAATTAAAAGTCACGGAAGAAAGATCCTATGAAGCTCTCAGCGGCGACGTCGGCCAAAACTGGGATTGGAAACATCGCGGCCCGCAGGGCGGCGGCTTCTTCCCCGGCTCTGCAAACGTCTCAGGCGACCTGATCCAGGCGTTGATGACCAATCCGCACCTGCATGTCCAGGTCGAAAACGGTTTCTACGATATGGCCACCCCGTTCTACGCCACCGAATACACCATGGACCATCTCTTCTTGCCGGGAAACCTGCGCGGCAACATCCAGTTCGAATACTACGGTGCAGGCCACATGATGTACCTGCACGAAGAAGATCTGGCCAAGCTGAAGGCAAACGTAGCCACTTTCATAGACACCGCATCAAAATAATCACACGCCCGAAACGCAATCCTGGGAACGCCAATCTCCCGATTGGCGTTTTTGACTTCGACTTTGCTTTTGACTTTGCTGTTGACCTTGCTTTCGTGGGGGCGGGTCTCAGACCCGCCCTCTTGGTCTTGCCCTTGAATTTGCCCTCGCCTTTGAAATTCGTGCCTCTGATTGCCTCGACTCAATCCGCCACCTTCCCCGCCGGCGGCACCGCCGCCCCCTTACCCTTCACATAATGCCCATACCAATGCAAATACCTCTCGTACCGATCCCTGATAAACGACGGCCGCGCAAACTCGTGAAACTCCCCCGGGTAAACCACCAACAACGTCGGCACTCCCAACCGCCGCAAACTCTGGTACAGCTGCTCCCCATTGATCACCGGAACGTTCCAATCCACGTCCCCTCCCATCACCAGCGTGGGCGTCGTAATCTGTGTCACGCGATTGAACGGCGAAATCTTCTCCCACAGCGCGCGATTTTTCCACGGCAGCCCCAACTCGTACTCCCAATCGCGCGAATACAAATCGTGCCCCCAATTGGTGATATACAGAAATTCCCCGGCTCCGGAAATCGCTGCCTTGAATCGCGTCGTCTGCGTGATGATGAAATTCGTCGAAATTCCGCCGTACGACCAGCCTCCCACTCCCAGCCGATCCGGATCGGCGAGCCCCTGCGCCACGGCGTAATCGACCATCGCGATGTCGTCCTCATAATCCTTGTGGCCCCAATCCGCAAAAATCGCCTTGCAGTAATCCAGTCCGTATCCGGAAGACCCGCGCGGATTCGGCGTCAGCACCACAAACCCGTTCGCCGCGTACAGCTGCGGATCAAAATTAAATTCCGCGTAGTAAGCCCACACCGGCCCGCCATGCGGTTTCAAAATCGTGGGATATTTCACACCTGGCTGATAATCCGGCGGTTTGTACAGATATCCCGCCACGCTGGTTCCGTCCTTGCTCTTGAAATGGACGTACTCCACAGTCGGCAAACGCAATTCCGCCATCAGCGCATCGTTCACGCTCGTCAACTTGCGCGGTTCGCCGCCCGCAGGCAGCACGTACAACTCCGCCGGATGCGTCAGCTCTCCCACCGTCGCCGCCGCCGTGCCATCCGCACCGAGCGAGTACGCTTCCACCATCTTGCGTCCGCCAATCGGCCGCGTGATTTCTCCGCCCGTCGGCGCCACGCGCATCAAATTCTGCGTTCCGTCGTCGTCAGCAATAAAATAAATCCATTTCCCGTCCGCCGAAAAACGCGGAATCGTCGAATTGCGATCCAGCTTCCGCGTCAGCACATTCGGCGCGCCGCCGGTCGCCGGCGAAACAGCAATCTGTATCGTCGAATACTGGAATAATTCCGGCTCGAGCTGCGTCGTGTACGCAATCCACTTCCCGTCCGGTGACCACGCCGGTTCGCCTTCCGCCCCCAAGTTCGTGGTCACCTGCACGAGGGACTTCCCCTGATCCGTGTTGTCCGCCGCCACCACCCATATGTCGGTGTTGTAATTCAAATCCGGCTCGGGCGTCGAGCGGTTGCTCGCAAACGCGATTTTGCTCCCGTCCGGAGACCATGCCGGCTCGCTGTCATCGTAATCCCCCGAAGTAATCTGCCGCTGCTTGTGATCCGCAAACGTGAACACATACAAATGCGTTCGCCGCCGGTCCAGGTAGCCGATTTCATCCTCTTTGAAACGCACGCGGTCAATCACCCACGGCCGCGGCTTGGGTTTCGCTTTGCTCTCCTTCGCCTTGTTCTCCGCCGCCTCGATTTCCTCTGGCGTCGGATCCTGCAGCACCAGCACCATGCGGTCGCTCGCGGGCGACCACGCGAAATTGTCCACGTCCTGAATCGTGTCGGTCAGCTGTTGCGCCTCGCCTCCTTCGCGATTCAGAATCCACAGCTGTTTTTTGCCCTTCTCCTCGTCATCGTCGCCGCCGCCTTGCTCACGCGCCGAAATAAACGCAATGTATTTTCCGTCCGGGCTCCACCGCGGATGCGAAGACGATTGATTTTCGTCCGTCAGCGCAATCGCGCTCCCGCCGCCGGTCGGAATCATCCAGATCCGTCGCCGGCTCTTGTCTTCCTTCAAATTCGCGGTCTTCACCGTGTACGCCACCCACTTCCCATCCGGGCTGACCTGCGGATCCCCCACGTCTTTTATCCGAAAATAATCATCCACCGCCAAAGTCCGCCCGCCCGCTGTAGCCGCCGGACTCTGCGCCCGCGCGACGCCAGCAGCCGCCACCACCATCACCACCAACGCAAATCTTCTGTGGAATTTCATCCCGACACCCTTTCCAATCAAGCGAATTGCACGAAGCCGCGAAGTATATCAGAACGCCCGGGCACGCAAACGATTCGCGAACCCTCAGCGCCGTCATCCTGAGGAGCGCAGCGACGAAGGATCTCTCTTCGATCTCTAATGCGTCCGCGCACAAAAAAAGGGCAAGGCCATCGGCCCCGCCCTATTCGAAGTACACCCTACGGAGATGAACCTCGAACTCGATCCACTAATCCGAAAGAGCCCGCTACGATCCCTTCGCCGAATTCATCCTCAGCGAACTCACATGAATCGTATCTCCATCCAAAGTCCCCCTCACAATGACCTCTTCCCCCGCATGACCGTCCGCCTTATCCTGTGGCTCCAAAATGTAAATTTTCTTGTCCGCTTCATCATACAAAGCATATTTCGCGCCATGCGATTTCACGCATTTCGACGTGCACTCCGTCTTCGCCGCGCTCGCATCTTTCGCCCCGCACATATCATTCGTCACCACGCCAGACCACGTCCCGATCTTTCGCACGTCGCCGTCCTGTCCCGCTGCAGACAACCCCACCGCAAAAACCATCGCAAATCCCGCCAGCATCGCACGCTTTACCATGATCGAATTCCCCCCTCACTGCTAAACCCGTTTTCACCGCCCCGCAACTCCGTCGAAATAATGTGTCACTAATCCTCGCATTTGTCCATCGACCGCCCAGCCAGCTGCCGCGCCAACTTTGCGTCACCTTTTCTAGCCACTAGCCACTCATCACTAGCCACTGCCTTTATTATCCAACCCAAAAACGTACGTGTGGTCCTCGCGCCAGCAACACGTCACCTCGACTTTCGACTTTTAACTCTCAATTCTCTCCCCCATCCACCCTTCCATTGACACGCCCCGCGCCCCCAACTACTCTAATTCCGATGTCCACGCAACCCGCCGCTCCGCAAAATCTTAAGCCGCGCTCCCACCCGCATCTCTACGAAATCAACACCTGGACCTGGCTCGAACAACTCTCCGCCCGCCTCGGCAAAAATATCACTCTAGCCGAAGTCCCCGACTCCGAATGGGACGTGTTCGCCAACCTGGGTTTCGACATCATCTGGCTAATGGGCGTCTGGCAACGCAGCCCCATCTCCCGCCGCTTGAACGTAGAAAATCCCGCGAATGCCGCGCTGTTCAATCTCGCACTGCCCGGTTGGAAGTCCTCCGACGTGATCAGCTCCCCCTACGCCGTCGCAGGCTACGTTCCCGACGCGCGCATCGGCTCCTGGTATGCCCTCGATGTCGCGCGCGAAAAATTGCGCGCCCGTGGAATGGCATTGTTTCTCGACTTCGTCGGCAATCACACCGCGCTCGATCATCCCTGGATGCGCGAGCGCCCCGATTTCTACATCCAAGTCTCGCAAGAAGAATTCCAGAAAAATCCCTCGCTGTATTTTTATCAGCCCGCGCCGCAAGGCGCTCTCTTCATTGCCCTCGCCAAGGATCCCTACTACCCTCCCTGGCAGGACGTAGCCCAACTCAATCATTTCAATCCCCGGCTCCGCGCCGCGCAAATCGCCGACCTCCGCACCATCGCCAATCATTGCGACGGAATCCGTTGCGACATGGCCATGCTCCAGCTCAACGACATCTTCGACGCCGGCTGGCGTCACCTTCTCGGCGACACGCCTCCGCCCGAAAAAGAATTCTGGACCGAAGCGCACGCCGCCGTTCCCAGCCTCACTCTCCTCGCCGAAGCCTATTGGGGCACCGAGCCGCGCCTCCTCGATCTAGGATTTTCCTACTCCTACGACAAGACCCTATACGACGCCCTCCGCGACCACAACATCTCGCAAATCCGCGAGCGCCTCTCGGGGTCTCCGGAACTCCAAAGCCATTTCGCCCGCTTCATGGAAAATCACGACGAGCCCCGCCGACCCGAAATTTTCCCCAACGAGCGTCTCGCTGCCGACGGCACACTCCTCGCCACTCTCCCCGGCATGCGCTTCTATCATCAAGGCGAACTTGAAGGCCGCAGAATTCGTCTGCCCATCACGCTGCGCATCGCCGCAGACGAGCCGCCCGATCCAGGAAGCGCAAATTTCTTCCAGAAAATTTTGCAAATCACCGGGCAGGACGTGTTTCACGAAGGAAAATGGAGTCTACTGGATGTCGCGCCGGAAGGCGATGCTCCCACCGACGCCCTGCTCGTTTACGAATGGCGTTCACCGAGAGCGTGGAAAATAATCGCGGTAAACCTGGCGGCTTACACTTCGCAAGGACGCGTCCCGCTAGCTGGCCGCGTCTCGTCCTCGCAAAATTACAGCTTCATCGACGAACTAAACAACGTTCGCTACGATCGCACCGGCGAAGAACTTCACAACATCGGCCTCTTCGTCCGCCGCGACCCCTTCCAAGCCCACCTCTTCGACGTAACTCCCGCGCCCTGACGCACCCCGCCAGTCATCTCTCAGTCGCCACCCGCCGCAATCAGTAGCGCCTACGTCTCGTCGGCTCTTCTGCCGTTGCGATTGCCGTCGCTCTCGAATTTGCAGTTGTATTTGTTTTTGAATTTGTAGCGGCCAGCTTTAGCTGGGCGCCGTTGCCTTTGCCGTTGCCTTTGCCTTTGCCGTTGCACGTGTAGCGGCCGGTCCCGCAACGCGGGACCGGGCACGCCTTTGCCTCAGGTTCTCGCTGCGCCTCTGCGCTTCGCCTTCCCTACTTCACCACCAACGTCAAAAAGTTATTCAACGTCTGCGTCTGTCCATTCAAAGTCGTCGTCAACGACAAACTGTACGTCCCCGCCGGCGTTGCCCCGTTCGGCCCCGTCGGCAAACTATTGCAAGCCGCCGATCCCAGCGCCACCAGCAGCAAAGTCGCAAACGTCAAAGCCACTCTCCGGTTCCGGCGGAATGTCCACACCAATCCGCCCAAACCCAACATCATCGTCGCCAGCAACAACCGCAGCCCTCCGCCAACCCCACCGACCGGCGGCGCAAATCCGGTAGCCGTCGTCGCTCCCTGGCAGAATGTCTGTATCGCAAACGCCACCTCCACCGACGACCCATTCAACGTCACCGATCCCGGTATCACCTTGCACGTGATCAGCACCGACGACGGCACGCATCCCAGCTGCACCGTCCCCGTCACTCCCGGCGCTCCCGTAATCATCAACCCGTAATACGCCGTCCCCCCCGACACCGTCGTCGCCGTCGTTGATCCTCCCGGCGCCACCGTAATTATCACCGACGAATTCACGCCCGTCCCGCTCAACGCCACCGTCTGCGGACTTCCCGTCGCATTGTCAGCAATCAGCAGCGTCGCCGTGCGCGTTCCCGCAGCCTGCGGTGTGAACAGCACATTGATCGTGCAACTCGCTCCCGCCGCCAAGGTTCCCGTCGGACTGCATCCCGCGCTCGAATTCGGCAGCGGCACTCCAAAATCCTCCGCATCCTCCCCGCTCGTCGTGAACCCCGCGAAATTCACCGGCCCGCTGCTCGTGTTCGTCACCGTCACGCTCAATGGCGCGCTCGTCGTCGTCAGTGCCTGCGAGCCAAACGCCAAACTGCTCGGCGTCACCGTCACCGTCGCCGTTCCGGGCGTGCCCGTCCCCGTCAGCGTCACCGTTTGCGGACTTCCCGTCCCGGTATCCGTGAACGTGATCGCTCCCGTCCGCGTTCCCGTCGCCGTCGGCTTGAACGTGATCGAAAATACGCACGGCGGATTTTCCTCCCCGATGCTCGGGCATTGCGCCAGCGTCGCGCCCGCAAAATCGCCGCTCGTCACGATGCTGCTGAAGATCAGCGGAAAATTGCCGTTGTTCGATACCGTCACCGTCTGCGCCGCGCTCGTCGTTCCCACTGCCTGACTGCCGAATGTCAACGCAGTCGGCGATATCCCGATCGCCTCCGCCACGCCCGTCCCTGTCAGCGTCACCGTCTGCGGGCTTCCCGTCGCGTTGTCCGTAAACGTGATCGTTCCCGTCCGCGCTCCCGCCGCCGTCGGCGTGAACGAAATCTGGAACGTACACGGCTCAGCATCCACCGCGATGCTCGGGCACTGCGCCTGCGTCGCGCCCGCAAAATCTCCCGTCATCGCTATGCTCGTGAACGTCACCGCTGTGCCGCCCGTGTTCGACACAGTCAAAGTCTCCGGCGAACTCGTCGATCCCAAACCCTCAATCCCGAACGGCAGCGATGTCGGCGTGATCGTGATCGTCCCCGCAGCCGACTGAGTGAACGTCGCCGTTACCGTCACCCCCGACGTCGCGGTCAAAACCGTGCAAGAAGGTGGCGTAGTCTGCGGA
>Ga0209006_10000365_pt1 | contig 44790 bp, 40 predicted proteins | sample JacPin_JW_Ref_O2_FD_188567 | JGI IMG/M metagenome (GOLD analysis project Ga0209006, IMG submission 188567) | Forest soil microbial communities from Algoma, Ontario, Canada - Jack Pine, Ontario site 1_JW_Ref_O2 (SPAdes) (version 2) | ecosystem: Environmental > Terrestrial > Soil > Boreal...
TGGATGGCCGGGACAAGCCCGGCCAAGACGCCGAGAGGTTTGGCTCCCCTTAGACCTTTCCGCGTGACAGGCTTTACTGCTCAACCGGACACCCGTGGGACAAGCCGCAGCGGAAACGACGCGGCGCGGCGATGAACATCCTTGGGTTTAATCCCGCGACTCCATAGATATCAAGGCCTTGCCGGCCGGTTTAGTTTCCTCGGCTGTTCCTCGGGGCGCCTCGCCGCCATCAATGCGCAGCCGCGCTCGTCGAAGACAACGGGCGTTCGTTGAGAATATTCTAAAAAACGGAATTCGTCGATATTTTGTTTCTAACCGGCCGGCCGGTCCGCCGCCGCGACGGGCCGTTCGGCTGGCGCCGGCCTGGCGGCGCGCTTCTTGGCGTCGAGCGCCTGAATGTCGCGCCAGGAATTGGATTGGGCGATCATCTGGCGGATCGAGGCGACATTGGCGGCGGCCGCCTCCGGCGAGCGATCCTGCCGTTCGACCTGTTCGGCGTCGGCGAACTTGCCTTCGAGCGAGAGAACCAGCGCGAGATTGTCCCGCACCCGCGAATCGGCGCGCGGATTGGCCGCCCCCTCGCGCATAACCTGCTCGGCGAGCGGCAATTGCTTGGTCAAAGCGTAGGAGAGCCCGAGATTGCTCAAAATGGTGGGTTCGCCCGGCGCAATTTTCAGCGCGTCCCGGTAAAATCCCTGTGCGCCGACATGATCGCCGAGCTGATCGGCGATCGATCCCTGCACCGACATATTCGACCAGTTCGGCCGCTCCGCCGTATAGGAATGGCTCAGCACATCGGCCGCCTGCTGCAATTGACCGGCGTCGGCGAGCGCCTTGCCATAGGCGCCCAACACATCCATGTCTTTGGGGGCCTTGACAGCCGCCGCCTGCATTACGGCGGCGGCCTCGGCGTAGCGCGTCAGCGCCCGCAACGCCTTGGCGTAATTCATCGAGGCGACTTTTTCGCCCGGGTTGGAATCGTAACGCTTGCCCCAATCTTCCGCATAGGCGCGCAAATCCGCATCCGACTTCGGCAGCGGCTGATTGGTCTCGCCGATCGAGCCCGTAATGTCGCCATTGTCGCGGCAACCGCCCAAGGCGAAGAGCGCGCCGACGAAAACGATGAAGGCGGCCTTGCGAAGCTGGTTGCGGGAGGCGGGCCGGGCTTGCGGAGATGAAAATATCGGCATGATATAGGCCTCCCAACGGCGCCGGATGAAGGCAAAGCAATAAATTGTTAACGCTAACGACTCGTTAACGCGTCACCCCCGCCGTCCCTCATTCCAGCGCACAAGGAGCCGTCCGCTTGTCATTGTCCTTCGCCGCGCCGACCCCAAACGCCATTCCGATCACTTTCGTCACCAAGGCGACTTGGGGCGATATCCGTGCGGGACTGGCTGCGCCGGCCGCCGCTTTCGCGGAGGCTGCCGGCTTCGACGCTTCGCCCGGCCAGATTCAGCTTCTGCCCGACGCTACAGGCGGCCTTGCCGGCGTCCTCTTCGGCTTGGAGAATGCCGAAGCGCGCGATCGCGAGCCGCTGCTGCCCGGCAAGCTCGCCAGCCTTCTGCCAGCGGGGACCTATCGTTTCGCCAATGCGCCGCATGATGCGAGCCTCGGCGCGCTCGCCTTCCTGCTCGGACTTTATCGCTTTTCGCGCTATCGCGCCGCGACCAAAGCGCAGCCCGCCCTCGTCGCGCCCGACAATGTCGACGCCGTTCGGACTGCCTCAATCGCCGAAGCTGTCGCCTTCGGCCGCGATCTCGTCAACACGCCGGCCAATGATCTTGGCCCCGATGCGCTGGAGCGCGAAGCTCTGGACGTCGCCGAGCGCTTCGGCGCCAGGACCGAAGTCATGCGCGGCGACGATCTGATCGCACGCAACCTGCCGCTCATTCACGCCGTCGGCCGCGCCGCCGGGCAGGCGCCGCGCCTTGTCGATTTCACGTGGGGCCGCGCCGACGCCCCCAAGGTGACGCTGGTCGGCAAGGGAGTCACTTTCGACACTGGCGGCCTCGACATCAAACCGCCGAGCGCGATGGAGATCATGAAGAAGGACATGGGCGGCGCGGCGGCGGCGCTCAGCCTGGCGCGCATGATCATGCAGGCGGGTCTGGACGTGCGGCTGCGCACGCTTGTTCCGATCGTCGAGAATTCGATTTCGGCCAACGCATTCCGGCCAGGCGATGTGCTGAAGAGCCGCAAAGGCCTCACCGTCGAGATCGGCAATACCGACGCCGAGGGACGATTGATCCTCGCCGATGCGCTCGCGCTCGCCGATGAAGAGACGCCGGCGCTGTTGTTCGATTTTGCGACGCTGACCGGCGCCGCGCGCGTCGCGCTCGGCCCCGACCTGCCGCCCTTCTACACCGACGACGACGCGCTCGCCGGCGATATCGCGCGCCACGCGGCGGCGGTTCGCGATCCGCTCTGGCGCCTGCCGCTCTGGCGCCCATACGACAAGATGGTCGCTGGCAAGATCGCCGATCTCACCAATGCGCCTGGCAGCCCCTTCGCGGGTTCGATCACCGCCGCTTTGTTCCTGCAGCGCTTCGTCGCCAATGCGAAAGCCTGGGCGCATTTCGACATTTACGCCTGGAACCCCTCGGCGCGTGCGCATGGTCCGGAAGGCGGCGAGGTGCAGGCGGCGCGGGCGCTGTTCGCGCTGGTCAGCGAGAGGTTTGCAACATAAACCGGCGCGGTCGTCTGGGGTCATAGGGGGACGGATAGCGCCCGTGGCGACAGCAACTCATTGATTGCATGGAGGCGATTATGCGCGAGAGGAATTCGAACTCAAGGACGACCACAAAGTGGTCGCCGCCGGAGGCGGTCGCCTAAAGGCGATCCTTGACTTCGAATTCCTCTCGCGCACACGCTCCGCCATGCAAACAATGGGGAATTCCGCTCGCGATCGTTTGGGTCAAATCTCGTAATCGAGGCGCCGTTTGCACAACGATGAACGCGGCGCTAGGGATGGCGCCGCCGCAACGCTCGGCAAAAAGGGAGGCGACCTTGTCAGATGATCCTGTTGCGCCGGTCGTTCGCAGCGAACGCCACGGCGACATCGCGCTGATCCTGATCGACAATCCTCCCGTCAACGCCTCGTCGCGCGCCGTGCGCCAGGGCCTCGTCGCGGCGATCGAGACGGCCAACAAGGATACGAACGTTGCGGCGATCGTCATCGCCTGCGAGGGGCGCACTTTTGTCGCCGGCGCCGACATTCGCGAATTCGGCAAGCCGCCGCTGCCGCCGGGACTGCCCGATGTTCTCACGATCGTCGAAGCTTCGACGAAACCTGTCGTCGCCGCCGTACATGGCACGGCGCTCGGCGGCGGCTTTGAACTCGCGCTCGCCTGCCACGCGCGTGTGCTCGATGCGCGCGCGATCGTCGGCCTGCCGGAGGTCAAGCTCGGCCTTATCCCCGGCGCCGGCGGGACCCAGCGCCTGCCGCGCCTGATTGGCCTGCGCGCCGCCATCGATCTGGCGGCGAGCGGACGACAGGTCAAGGCGGAGGAAGCGCTCGCGCTCGGCGTCGCGGATTCCATCGCCGCCGGCGATTTGCGCGAGGAGGCGATCACGCTCGCGCGCTCGCTGATCGGGCGCCCGATCCGCCGCCTCAGCGAAGGCGCCGCGCCGGCGTTTGATCGCGCCGAAATCGACGCGGCGCTGGCCGGCGTTGCGCAGAAATCGCGCGGCCACGCTTCGCCGATGATTGCCGCGAAGACAGTGTTGCTGGCGGCCGAGCTTCCTTTCGTCGAAGGCATGGCGCGCGAGCGCGCGGCGTTCATCGAGTGCCTGCAAAGCGACCAGTCGAAGGCGATGCGCTATGTCTTCGCCGCGGAACGCGAAGCGCCCCGCGCGCCGCAGATCGAAGGGATCGCGCCGCGCCCTGTCGCGCGCGTCGGCATCATTGGCGCCGGCACGATGGGCGCGGGAATCGCAGTCGCTTTCGCGGACGCGGGCTACCGCGTTTCGGTTGTCGAGACGAGCGAGGCCGCGGTCGAAGCGGGGCGCAAGCGCATCGCCGCGCCCTGGGACCGTCAGCTCAAATCCGGCCGGCTCGATGCAGGCCAATATGAAGCGCGCAACGCCAACGTCGCAGTGGGCAGCGAATTCGCCGCGCTTGCTGATTGCGATCTCGTCGTCGAGGCGGCGTTCGAGGATATGGACGTCAAGAAAGATATTTTTGCGCGGCTCGGCGCCATCGCCAGGCCCGGCGCCGTGCTCGCCACCAACACGTCCTATCTCGATGTCGGCTCCATCGGCGCGGCGAGCGGGCGCCCCGCCGATGTGATCGGCCTGCATTTCTTCTCGCCCGCCAATGTGATGCGCCTCGTCGAAGTCGTCGAGGCGCCGGCCAGCGCCAGAGACGCGGTGGCGACCGGCGTCGCCGTCGCCAAGAAGCTTGGCAAGATCGCCGTGGTATGCGGCGTATGCGACGGCTTCATCGGCAATCGCATCCTCGCCCACTGGCGCCCGATCGTCGACATGTTGGTCGAGGACGGCGCCGCGCCACAGGGGGTCGATGGCGCGCTGGAGGAATTCGGCTTTGCGATGGGCCCCTATGCGGTCGGCGATCTTGCCGGCCTCGACATTGGCTGGGCGCGGCGCAAGCGCCTCGCGCCGACGCTCAATCCGAATATCCGCTACGCCGCGACCATCGCCGACGAACTTTGCTTGCTCGGCCGCTTCGGCCAGAAGACTGGCGCCGGCTGGTACAGCTATTCCGGCGGCAAAAAAGCGATCGATCCTCTGGTCGAAGGCTTGATCGACAAAGTGCGCGCCCAGAAGGGCCGCGAACAGCGCGTGTTCTCCAACGAGACGATCCAGCGGCTGGTGCGCGCGGCGATCGTCAACGAAGGCGCGAAAGTCTTAAGCGACGGCATCGCGCGCCGGCCGCTCGACATCGATGTGGTGCTGATCCACGGCTATGGCTATCCCGCCTGGCGCGGCGGTCCGATGTTCGAGGCCGACGCGATCGGGCTTGGCAAGGTTCTCGCCGATATCGAGGAGGCGCATGCCTTCGCCGGCGCCGGCTACGAGCCTTCGCCGCTGATCGTGAAGCTCGCGCGGGAAGGCCGTCGCTTCGCCGACCTGCAGTCCGGCGAGGCGGCGGGTGGCAAAACGTGACGATGGATGATTGAAACGTCATTGCGAGGGAGCGAAGCGACGAAGCAATCCAGACTAAGCCTCTGAAAGCCTTCGTCTGGATTGGTTCTCAAGGCGAATGCGAAGCATTCGTCCGGACTGCCGCTCGCAATTGTGCATGCTCGCAATGTCGTTGATTCGGCCTCCAACAAAGGAGGTCCTCAGGACGCGAGACAAACCAAAACTGAACGGGTCGAGTGTGATCCATTGTTTCGCATGGCGGAGCGTTTTTCACCCCAAAAGCTTGTCAAGGATCGTCCTTCGGACGACCGCCGGAGGCGGCGCGCTTCGCGCGTCCTGGACAAACTTTATGGGATGAAAAGAATGGCCTCCCATGCGAACAATGGCTCAATAGCGAATGCATCGCCGGTTGCGCTATAATATCCCAGCCAAACGCCACGGAGCCCCGACATGACCGAAGCTTTTCTTTGCGAAGGCGCGCGCACCCCGGTCGGCCGCTATGGCGGCTCGCTGTCATCCGTGCGTCCGGACGACCTCCTCGCCCATGCCATCAAAGCGACGCTCGCCAAGGCGCCCGGCCTCGATCCTCATGCGATCGACGACGTCTTCGCCGGCTGCGCCAATCAGGCGGGCGAGGACAATCGCAACGTCGCGCGTATGGCGGGCCTGCTCGCCGGACTGCCGACAAGCGTTCCCGGCGCGACGATCAATCGCCTGTGCGGCTCGGGCCTCGACGCGATCGGAACGGCGGCGCGCGCCGTGCGCGCCGGCGAGATCGAAGTGGCGATCGCCGGCGGCGTCGAATCGATGTCGCGCGCGCCATTCGTGCAGGGCAAGGCGGCGGAGGCTTTCTCGCGCCATGTCGAAGTCTATGACACGACGATCGGCTGGCGCTTCGTCAATCCTTTGATGAAAGCGCAATATGGCGTCGATTCGATGCCGGAGACCGGCGAAAACGTCGCCGAGGAATTTCAGATTTCGCGCGCCGACCAGGACGCTTTCGCGCTGCGCAGCCAGGCGCGCGCCGCCGCCGCGCAAAAGAACGGGCGCCTCGCCCGGGAAATCGTCGCGGTGGAGATCAAGGACCGCAAGGGCAATGTCACGCGCGTCGAGCGCGACGAACATCCGCGCGAGACCAGCCTCGACAAGCTCGTCGCTTTGCCGACGCCGTTTCGCAAAGGCGGCACGGTGACCGCGGGCAACGCTTCGGGCGTCAATGATGGCGCGGCGGCGGTCATCGTCGCCTCCGGCGCCGCCGTCGCGCGGTTCGGGCTGAAGCCGCTCGCGCGCATCATCGGCCTCGCCACCGCCGGCGTCGCGCCGCGCATCATGGGCTATGGCCCCGTGCCGGCGACGGTGAAGCTGATGGAGCGGCTCGGCCTCAAGATCACGGATTTTGGCGTCGTCGAGCTCAACGAGGCCTTCGCCTCGCAGGCGCTCGCCGTGCTGCGCGGGTTGCACCTGCCCGACGATTCGCCGCATGTGAATCCCAACGGCGGCGCCATCGCGATCGGCCATCCCCTCGGCATGTCCGGCGCCCGCCTCGCGCTGACCGCGGCGATCGAGATGAACGATCGCGACGCCAGGCGCGCGCTGGCGACGATGTGCATCGGTGTGGGGCAGGGGATCGCGCTGGCGCTGGAGAAGGCGTGAGGCGGCGGCCCTTGCCCCCGCGGCCCGCTCGCTTGTCCGCTCGCCCGATCTATGCGCCTATCAGGGTTGAGCAGGGGCGGCATGGAGCAATGGTTGGAATATGAGCGAAGAAGCGGAGAAAGCCGAGCAGGTCGAGACGCTTCTCGCCACGCCTGATCTCGCCGGCGCGCTCGATAGCGACGCGTTCAGGCGTTTTCTCGACCAGATCCCGATCGCCATCGTCATTTCGCAAATGAAGGAGCCGGAGCGGATCGTCTACGCCAACCCGGAATTCGAGAAAATATCCGGGCAAAGCGCCGCCGCGTTGGTGGATCAGCCCTGGAGCGTTCTCAACGGCCGCGTCCATGGCGAGGAGACGCCGCGCGAACTCGGCGCGGCGATCGTCGAGTCGACCGACTTCGTCGCGACATTCAGGCTTGAGCGCGGCGATCAGCAATTCTCGATCGTCGACGCCTATTCCAACGTCATCGAGGACGATGACGGCAAGCCTTGCTATCGGCTTGCCGCATTGATCGACGTCAGCGCGCATGGCGAGGGGCGCGATGAGCTCGAGCGCGCGGTTCGCGAGAAGGAAACGCTGCTGCTGGAGGTCCAGCATCGGGTCAAGAACAATCTGCAGATGATCACCGCGCTGATGCGCATGGAGGCGCGCAATGCGCGCGGCCGCATGGACACTGCGCCTTTCGAGCGTCTGGCCGGCCGGATCGAATCGATTCAGCAGCTCTATGCGCTGCTCGCCGATCGCGGCGCGAGCGACGAGGTCGACCTCGGCGCCTATCTCAGCAAGGTGGCTTCTTCCGTATTCACCTCGCATGCGGTCGAGGGCGTCCGGCTCGATCTCAAGGTCGACGCCTATCCGGTCTCGGTGAATGTGGCGATGCCCGCCGGACTGGTGGTCAACGAACTGATGACGAATGCCCTGAAACATGCCTTCGCCGGGCGGGACAGCGGCGAGATCACGCTGAACAGCCTTTCCGACGGCGACGGCTGCCGCGTCGTCATCGCCGACAATGGCATCGGCCTTCCCGACGGGGTCGAATGGCCCGAGCGCGGCAAGCTCAGCGCATTGATCGTTCAATCTTTGCGCGAGAACGCCAAGGCGAGGGTCGAAATCGAGTCGCGCCCCGGCGAGGGCACGCGCACCACGATCGTCTTTACGCGCGCCGCCGCGGCGCCGCGGCCGACGGCTTGATGGGTTCAGCGGGAAGGCCAAGACGGGCGACGCCGCTCGAGAGGCAACGCGCGCCCGCTCAAGACGAGACCGGCAGACCCCCGCTCCCTCGCGCCGCGACCGCGAGCGCCCGGCCTAACGGCAGGCGCGCTCTTTAACCCGCATCGCGAAAATCTTGGTCGGATCGTCGCTAAGCGACAGCGCGGAGGCGTCGCGAAGATCCTGCCGGGTCAGCCGGATGTCGGCCAGTTCGCGGTCGGTCATACCGGCGAGTTGGCGCATCGAGGCGCGCGCCGCCGCCACACGAAACGGCCAGGCGGCGAGCCGCCGCAAATGCGCCCATAAAGGCGTCCGCGCCGGCGCTGGCGGCGGAGTTGTCTCGGGGAAGATTTCTCTGGAATGGAACATGACGGCGATCCCGCTTCAATATTTCGCCGAGGATCGTCGAAATGCGCTGGCTATTCCAGAGACAGACGAGTACAGTTTCGCCAAACTGTCCACCCTGAAAGCGCGTACAGATGCTCGATCGCCAATCGCCCGAAGCGCCCGGCCTCACGCTCACCGCCTCCGTCGTCGCCGCCATTCAGGGGCGTATCGACGCCCGGTCGCTGGCTCCGGGCGCCCGCCTGCCATCGGTGCGCGGCCTTGCCGAGACGATGAAAGTGTCGAAATCGACGGTGGTCGAAGCCTATGACCGGCTGATCGCCGAAGGCGCCATCGTGGCGCGCCGCGGCTCGGGCTTTTATGTCGCCGGGCCGACGCGCCCGCTGTCGCTGGCGGCATTGGGTCCCCCGCTCGATCGCGCCATCGATCCGCTCTGGCTGATGCGTCATGCGCTGCAGGCGGGTCCCGATGTTTTGAAGCCGGGCTCCGGCTGGCTGCCTGAATCCTGGATGCCCGACCTCAGCGTGCAGCGCGGCCTGCGCGCGATCGCGCGCGGCCCGGCGCCCGCCCGCATCGAATATGACAACCCGCTCGGCTTCGCCCCTTTGCGTCTGTATCACGCCAGGCGCCTGGCGGAGCGCGGCGTCAATGCCGATCCCAATCAGATCCTGCTCACCAATTCGGCATCGCAATCGCTCGACCTGCTCTGCCGTTTCCTGCTGGAGCCGGGCGATTCTGTATTGGTCGACGATCCCTGCTATTTCAATTTCCTGGCGCTTTTGCGCGCCCATCGCGTCAAGGCGATCGGCGTCCCGTTCACGCCGGACGGGCCTGACGTCGAGGCTTTCGGGCGCATTCTTGCGGCGCATCGTCCCCGCTTCTATCTGACCACCGCCGGGCTGCATAATCCGACCGGGACGACGATTTCCGCCGTTGTCGCCCATCGCGTGCTGAAGCTCGCTGAAAAGCACGACATCATCATCGTCGAGGACGATGTATTCGCTGATTTCGAACCTGAACCAGCGCCGCGTTTTGCCGGCTTCGACGGCTTCGACCGGGTCATTCAGGTCGGCAGCCTGTCGAAGACGATTTCGGCGTCGGTGCGCTGCGGCTATATCGCCGCCAAGCCCGAGTGGGTCGACAAGCTCATCGACATCAAGCTCGCCATCAGCCTCGGCAATGGCCATTTGTCGGCGGCGCTGCAGCATCGCCTGCTATCCGACGCCGGCCATCGCCGCCATCTTGACGGATTGCGCGCCAAACTGTCGGCGGCAATGGGCCAGACCATGCGCCGCCTCGGCGCCCTCGGGCTCAAGCCGTGGGTACAGCCGCGCGGCGGCGTATTCCTGTGGGCGCGCCTGCCCGAGGGCCTCGACGCCGCCGACATCGCGCGACATGGACTGAAGAACGACGTCGTCTTTGCGCCAGGCAATGTGTTCAGCCTGTCGGAGGCGGGACGCGGCTTCATGCGCTTCAACGTCGCGCTCTGCGCCCATCCCCGCATTTTCGAAGTGCTCGAAGAGGCGATGTCGGCGGGGCGCAGGAGCGAATGACGCGCGCCTTCGCATGAACCATCAACCGCAAAGCCCGCAGCCGACGCTCACCGGCCACGTCGCCATCCTGCGGCCCCTTCTCGCCGGGCACGCGGCGGCCCTGCTGGACGCCGCGCGAGACGGCGAATTGTGGAAGCTGAAGGTCAGCGTCATTCCCGGACCGGAAACTGTCGTCAGCTACATCGCCGCCGCGCTCGCGGGACGCGAAGCCGGAACCGTCATGCCATTCGTGATCGTCAGAAGGCGCGATGACAGGATCGTCGGCAGCGCGCGGTTCTGGAAAATCGACCTCGTCAATCGAAAACTGGAAATCGGCCATAGCTGGCTGTCGGCTTCGATGCAGAGGACAGGCTTGAACACCGAGGCGAAATACCTTCTGCTCGCTTATGCTTTCGACGTGATGCGCTGCGTGCGCGTGCAATTCACCACCGACGAGCTCAACGAAAAATCGCGGACGGCGATCCTTCGCATCGGCGCGAAGCAGGAAGGCATTGTCCGCCATGAGCGGATAATGCCGGACGGCCGCAAGCGCAATTCGGTGCGCTTCAGCATCATCGATTCCGAATGGGCCGGCGTTAGGGATGGGCTGGAGGCGAAGATGAGGCGCCGGGTCGACGAAGCCTGAAACTATTCGTGGCCAGCGGGGCGATATTGAAATCGCTTCACGGTGCGTTGCTTCCTTTCGGTGCTTCATCCGTCATTGCTGTGAGGGAGCGCAGCGACGAAGCAATCCAGACTGAGCTTTGATAGCCTCGTCTGGATGGCTTCGTCGCTTCGGTCCCTCGCCATGACGGCGGAGCGACTCCAACCGAAATCGGCGCGCTATTGCAAGCGCCCGCGTTCTATTGCGTGGACTGGCCGCTCGTCGTTACGGACATCCCACGGCGCGCGTAATCCAATAAGCTCTCGATCCCTCGAAATACTCGACCTGGTCACTGGTCAATCCGCATCGTGCGGGGTCGTGCGTGATGATGGAGATCGAGTGGTCTTCGATGTGAATGATATTATGCGCGATCGCACACAGATCTGGAAGGCTTGAACGACCCGCTTCGCGAATGATTTCGAATTCGGCTTGCGCCTTGGCGGCGTCTGTTTTGATCGCGCTGCATTGGCCCGATAGCGATACGGCATTGGCGATGGAGGGCGCCGCCACGGTCGCGGCGACAAGAATCATGACGGCGGATTTTCTAATAAGCACGGGACACTGTTCCAAGCGCGGGAGACCAATCGATCCTGGCCAGCGCAGACTGTCATTGGCGCCCCATATTGACAATCGAGGTTTTGGTTCGATCCCTCGGACCCTTCCATTCCTCACCGCGCCGCTGCAACCCTCTGCCTTCGCCCGACGAACACCAGCCCCACCACCAGCGCAGCGAATCCGATCGTCTCTGCGTCGATCCGCTCGCCGAGCAGCAGCGCCGACAGGCCGATGGTGATGAATGGCTGCGCGAGCTGCGCCTGCGAGACGCGGGCGACGCCGCCAAGCGCCATGCCGGCGTTCCAGGCGAAGAAGCCGAGATACATGCTCATCGCGCCGAGATAGGCGAGGCATGCCCAGGCGTAGAGCGGCACGAGGGAGGGCTCGGCGGGCCGATAGATGAGGGTCAGCGGCGCTGACAGCGGCAGCGCCAGCACGACGATCCAGGAGATGACGTCGCGCGCCGGCATTTCGCGCGACAATTGGCCCGACAGCGTATAGCCGAGCGCGGCCGAGGCGATGGCGAGCAGCAGCAGCCCGTCGCCCCATTGCGGCGCGCCGCCGCCCTGGCGCAGCGCAAAGCCGCCGACCAGCAGCGCGCCGAGCAAGGCGCAGGCCCAGAACGACAGCGATGGGCGCTCGCGCCCGACGAGCGCGGCGACGACGACGGTCGCCAACGGCAGCACGCCGACGATCACCCCGCCATGGGCGGCGGGCAGGCTGCGCATGGCGAAGCTGCTGAAGCCGGGAAAACCCACGACGAGGCAAACCGCGGCGATGGCAAGGCGCGGAAATTGCCGTCGGGGCAGGGGACGGCGCGCGCTGAGCAAGACGCCCGCCGCGAGGAGGCCGGCGATCAGGGCGCGCGCGGCGGTCAGGAATTCCGGGCCGAGGCTCGGCACGGCGAGGCGCGTCGACGGCAGGGTCGCGGCAAAAATCACGACGCCGAGGAAGCCGAGCGACAGGCCGAGACTTTCTTGTTCGCGCGTCCGCGGCGCCGGCTGATTCTGGGGGCGCCTGCGCTCCGGCGCCAAAGCAGGAATATCGGCCAAGTCAGCCCGCGCGCGCCAGGCGCGCGCTCCCAGGTCGCACGCAAATGCGACCCCCTCGGCCGATATTTTCGGCCGGGCGCCATCGCCGCCTGTACATGTTCACGATCTCGCTGTGCATTTTGACGGGCAGGTTGCTCGCCAAACGCGCGGCGGCCCAGAGACAGAAGCGCCTCGTTTCGCCAGACTGTCCGCCGGCGCCATCGATACAGAGCGCGGCGCGCCGGCGAAGCATATTGCCGATGAATTTCCAGTCCTGCTCGGTGCGGCCGTGGCAATCGGAAGTGACGACCGATGCGGCGGGATTGTCGGAGCCTGATCCCAGGCAATGGCTTTCCCACCGGGAGCGCCGCATCAGCTATGGCCAACCACGCCAAGCTGTGATGTTGATGAGCGGACGCCAGGAGGCTCCGGTGATGACGCCCATTCTTTTATTGATCGCGCTTGCGACGCCCGCGCCGAATGTCGATCTGGACAGCATTTGCCACAGCGCGCGCGCCAACGCGCTTCCCGAGGAACAGGCGCGCGCCTACGAGAGCTGCGTCAGCGAGGAGAAAGCCGCGCGCGAAGAAGTCCAGAAAAGGTGGTTGAAAGCGTCCGTCGACGCGCGCGCCGAATGCGCGCCGTTGAAAGGCATTCCCTCCAGCTATGTCGCGATTCTGACTTGCCTGGATATGCAGCCCGGCGGTGATTTCGATGCGGGAAAACCGAAGTGAGGCGAATGCTTTCTGTGGGTTCCGCGTTCCGGTTGCGCCAATCGCCTCCGCGACACGCGGCCTGCCGCAATAAAGCCTGAAATTCACCGGCAATTTACTTTCCACAGGCTAGGGTGCGGAGGAACGCTTAAAGCGACGGCTTCGACTTGCAAGACGGAGAGTGTGGCGGCACAACCCACCGATCGACGCCACAGCGCCAGGACTAGCCTCGCGCCGCAATTTCAGTTTGCGCCACAGATGCGGAGTTTGAAAAAATGAACAGACTGATTCCCCTTGCCGCGGCTCTGGCTATGGCGGCGTCGCTGGCGGGCTGCCAAACGCCTGAACAGCAGAACGCCGCCAATGGCGCGGTGCTGGGCGGGCTGGCGGGCGCGTTAATCGGCGGCGCGGCGACCGGCCATGCCGGCGGCGCCCTGGCCGGCGGCGCCATTGGCGCAGCAACGGGCGCCACGATCGGCGCCGCTTCGACGCCGCCGCCCGGCTATTATGGTCCGGGGCCGGGCTATGGACCGGGGCCAGGACCTGGGCCGCGCTGCGCGGAATTCTACTATGATTACAACGGCAATCGCGTCTGTCGCGCTTATTACTGAGAAGTCCCGAGGCGTGCGTAGGCCGCCGCCCAAGACGGCATCCGTCTCAAACGCGACGGTCTCATCTCTTGTGAGCCGCCATCGAACGATGAGGTCATGAACCCTCGATTGCTTCCTGACAGCGCGATCGCGGAAGATTTCATCGCCTCTCCCAATCATAACGAGCGGCGCGGGTTCGGCCGCCCCGATTGCGTGATCCTGCATTATACCGGCATGCCGACCGGCTCGGAGGCGCTGGCCTGGCTGTGCAATCCCGCCTCCGAAGTCTCGTCGCATTATTTCGTCTGGGAAGATGGGCGGGTCGTCCAGCTCGTCGCCGAGGATCGGCGCGCATGGCATGCCGGGCGCGGCCTGTGGAAGGGCGAGAGCGACATCAATTCCGCGTCGATCGGCGTCGAGATCGTCAATCCCGGCCACGATCTGTCCCCCGGCGCCGGCGATCCGCCGCCGTTTCCCGAACGCCAGATCGATGGCGTCATCGCGCTGTTGCGCGACATCGGCGCGCGCCGCAATATTGCGCCCGAACGGGTGCTCGCCCATTCCGACATTGCCCCGATGCGCAAGATCGATCCCGGCGAGAAATTTCCCTGGGAAGCTTTGTGGCGCGCGGGGATCGGCCATTGGACCGCGCCGGCGCCGCTTGGCGAGGCCGCCGCTTATCGGCGCGGTCAGCAAGGGCCGCCGATTCGCGCGCTGCAGGCGCTGCTGGCGCTCTATGGCTATGGCGTCGAATTGACGGGCGTCTATGATGGGCAGACGCAAGGAATCGTCGCCGCCTTCCAACGACATTTCCGCCCCGCGCGGGTCGACGGCGAGGCTGATCCTTCGACGCTGGCGACATTGCGCGGGCTGATCGATACGCTGCCGTCGCGTCGGTAACGATCCGGCTTCGGCGTTAGGAGAAGCGATGACATTGATGCTGATACGCGACGCGCAGGAGCACGACCTGCCGCAAATGCTTGCGATTTACAACGAAGTGATTGCGACATCGACGGCGGTCTATGCGGTCGAGCCTGTCACGCTCAGCGAACGCGCCGAATGGTTTGCGCAACGCCGCCAGCGCGGCTTTCCGGTGCTCGTCGCGGCCGAGAGCGATTCGATTCTCGGCTTTGCTTCCTTTGGCGAATTCCGCGGCGCCTGGAACGGCTATCGCTACAGCGTCGAACATAGCGTTCATGTGCGCGCGGACATGCGCGGCAGAAATGTCGGACGTGGGCTCGTCGAAGCTTTGTTTCCGCGCGCCGCCGCCATGGGCAAACATGTGATGATCGGCGGGGTCGACGCGGCCAATGACGGCTCGATCCGCTTTCACGAGCGACTCGGCTTCGAACGCGTCGCTCACTTCAGGCAAGTCGGCCATAAATTCGGCCACTGGCTCGACCTTGTTTTTCTTCAGCGTTTTCTCGATGCGCCAGGCAGCCCACGCTAAAAATGGACGGCGAGGGAACTGGATCGCGTTTTCATGCGTTGCCGGAGCCTCTACTGACCCAGGAGGCGGACCATGGATAAGGAACATCTCAAAGGCGCGGCCGACAAGGCCAAAGGCGCGATCAAGGACGCCGCCGGCAAATTGACCGGCGACAAGCAGATGCAGGCCGAAGGCAAGTTCGACAAGGCCAAGGGCGCGGCTCATGAAGCGATGGGCGACGCCAAGGATGCCACGCGCGAGGCGATGGGCAATGCCAAGGACGCCGTGCGACGCGCGCAGGATGATTAGCTCAAGGCGCATATGAGGCCCCATCTTCCCAGAACAACTGGCCGCCCTTCGGGGCGGCCTTTTCGCTAAAGCGGGATGTCGCCGCATAGCTCGGCTATCGTCGTTTGCCGCGTGCGCGGCTATGACAGGGGAGGAGTGCGCGCATCGAGGGAGCGCACGCGCGCCATCGATCTGGAGCGTCTTGCAATTGCCGACGCAGAAGTGCGCCGCCACACTTGGCGATAAGCCTTCATTGATCTCTTGGCGGACATTCTGCGCATTGAACTCAAGGACGATCGCGTTGCGATCGCCGCCGGAGGCGGCAACAGCTACGCTTTTGTCCTTGACTTCAATCTCCTTCCGCGCCCGCTCCGCCCAAGAAATCAATGGAGGAATCTGATCTCAGTCCTCTCGAGTGTTCTTGGTTCAGACGCCAAGCGACTCTGCTTAACCCCAACGTGCGCGCGGCGCTCGGTTTCGAGCCGCGCCGTCAATCGTCGCGAGAAAGGCGCCTCCGCCGCGGCGCGCTACTTGCCGTATTCTTTCAGCATGTCGCTGCAACGCTTCGACAGGTCGTCACGATGCAATTCGAAGCATTGAAGGAAAGCGTCGGAACCGTCGGATTCTTTCAGCTTGTGGCAGAAGCGGCGCACGTCAGGCGCGCATGCGGCGCGTTGCTCCGGCGTGCCCGATTGCTGTGCGAGGGCCATGGACGAGACGCTTGCAATGATTGCCGACGTCAGGATTGCGCGAATGATCATGAGGTTCGTCCCGCTCTGTTTGGTCAAGGGAATGAATTGGGATCGGCCCTTAGCGTTGCGTGAACTCGCAAGATGCGATCGCGTTCCATCGCGCCATGCCGACGTGGCGACAGCGCATGTTTGCGGCGCTTTCCGAATCTGCCGGCGCGCTATCGGATCGCGCGGCTTTGCTATCGGCGTGGGCGCTTCGGTGTTGGCGGCGCCAGATCCTCCGCGCGCGCGAAGAATACCTCGCCCACGCTTTCACGCGTGTCGAGCCAGATCAGCGGCAGGGCGGGAAATTCGCTCTCGAGCCGCGCGCGGCCGGCGCCGATTTCGCAGATCAGCGCGCCCTGCCTGGTCAGATGGCCGGGCGCTTCGCGCAAGATGCGGCGGATGACGCTAAGTCCGTCGCCTCCCCCTTCATGGGCGAGGCGCGGTTCGGCGGCGAATTCGGGCGGGAAGGCGTCGACCGCCGCCGTCTCGACATAGGGCGGGTTGGTCAGGATGACATCGTAGCGCCGGGCGCCTATCGGTGCGAACAGATCGCCCTCGCGCAGCGCAATGCGCTGGCCGAGGCCATGATCGTCGACATTGCGCCTTGCGACCGCCAAGGCGTCGGCCGATAGATCGACAGCGTCGATGCGCGCATGTGGAAAGACCCGCGCCGCCAGGATCGCCAATGAGCCGCCGCCTGTGCAGAGATCCAGGACGGTCGTGACGTCGTCCGCGTTTTCGATCAGCGCCCCTTCGCCCACGAGGCCGGAAAACAGCAATTCGCCGATGAAGCTGCGCGGCACAATCACGCGCTCGTCGACATAAAAGGGCTCGCCCTGGATGTAAGCGCGGTTGAGGAGATAGGCGGCCGGCTTGCGCGTCGCGACGCGCGCTTCGATCAGGGACAGAAGCCGCGCGCGCTCTGCGGGAAGCAGGCGCGCGTCGAGAAAGGGATCGAGCGCATCGATGGGCAGATGCAGCGCCTCGAGCAGAAGGAAGGCCGCTTCGTCAACGGAATTCGTCGTTCCATGGCCGAACGAAAGATTGGCTGCGTTGAACCGGCTGACCGCAAAGCGGAAAAAATCACGCAGGGTGACGAAAACGTCGGGCATGTTGTCGCGCCCGGGATTTTCCGCAGAATCCGACAAACCCGGCCTCTTCTTCGGCTGTTCATGAAAATGGCCGGGACGAGCCCGGCCATTTCAGCAAAAAACATCAGGCCGCCGCGCGAGCGCGGCGGGCGCCAATCACTTGGCGGCGCTCTTCAGGCACGATGCGCGGAATTTCTTGCGCTCCGTCCCATGCAGGCCCTTGGCGTCCGCTTGCTTCGAGCATTCGAGCGATTGGGCGCTGTGCTGCACGGGAGCGGCCTTGGCGGGGGTCGTCGCGGGAGCGGCGGGCGCAGGAGCCGTGGCCTGCGCGAAAGCGGCGCCGCCCAGCAAGCAAGCGGTCATGGCCGCGGAGGTGACGAGAGCGATGATCTTCATGGTCAAAAATCTTTCCGGGTTGAATATCTGCCAGGCGCTCGCCCGGAGCGCAACGCTCCGGCGGCAGCCGCCCGGGAGCCTTATAGAGCGAGGCCGCGCTGTGAGACAAGCCTCAGTGCGAAGCTGGGCCTCGGGCGCAAAGGGGCGGCCGATTCTCGTCGATCGTGCGGCCGGGCAAATGAAACCATCGCGATTTTCAGTCTTGCCGATCGGGCTGTTGGGATATAAAGATATATTTATGTCTAGTGAACAGCGCGCATTCGCCCCGCGGCGGCTTTTGGGTGTCGACGGTCTGTTGGCCGGGCTCGAGGCGGCTGGCGAGATCACAAGGCTGCGTCTGCTCAATCTGCTCTGCGCAGCGGAGCTGACCGTCAGCGAGCTCGTCGCCATTCTTGGCCAGTCGCAGCCGCGCGTTTCGCGCCATCTCAAATTGCTGGTCGAGGCCGGGCTTGCCGAGCGTCAGCGCGAGGGCGCCTGGGCGTTTTTCCGGCTCGCCGATCAGGGCGGCGCCCTGGCGCGCGATCTGGTCGCGCGGCTTGACCCGGCGGACCCGCTGCTCGTCGCCGATCGCGCGCGGCTCGAGATGACGCGCGAGGCGCGCCGCCGTCAGGCCGCCGCCTATTTCGCCCAGCGTGCGACAGACTGGGACAATATCCGCGCGCTGCATGCGCCGGAAGAGCGGGTCGAGGCGGCGATCATGACGATGATCGGCGACAAGCCGATTCGCGCGCTGCTCGATCTCGGCACCGGCACCGGGCGCATGCTGGAGCTCATCGCGCCAATGGCCGAGCGGGCGATCGGCGTCGACCAAAGCCCGGCGATGCTGGCGCTGGCGCGCTCGCATATCGACCAGAGCGGGCTCAATAACGCCCAGCTGCGCCAGGGCGACATTTACGCGCCGCCGGTCGAGCGCGATTCCTACGACCTCGTGATCATCCATCAGGTCCTGCATTTCCTCGATGATCCCGGACGCGCAATCGCCGAGGCGGCAAGAGCGCTGCGGCCGGGCGGGCGCCTCATCGTTGTGGATTTCCTCAGCCATGACGAAGAGCAATTGCGCCAGGACTATGCCCATCGCCGGCTCGGCTTTTCGATTGTCGAGATCGAGACTTTCCTGAAAGACGCCGGCCTTTCGCCGATGCAGAACCATCAGATTCGTCCTGCGCCCGGCGAATCCGGTAAGCTGACGGTGGCGATCTGGCTGGCGCGGGACATGCGCATCCAGATCGCCGAGACGCGCGCCGACGCCCCGATACGCTACACTGCGGAGATCGCCTGAATGACCGCCCCCATCCGCCTCAGCCGCACGCGCGCGCCGGTTCGCGTCTCGTTCGAGTTTTTTCCGCCCAAGACCGAGGAGATGGAAAAGACCCTGTGGGAGGCGATCGGCCGCCTGGAGCCGCTGCAGCCCAATTTCGTGTCGATCACCTATGGCGCCGGCGGCACCACGCGCGAGCGCACCCATGCGACAGTGGCGCGCATCGTCAATGACACGAGCCTGAAGCCGGCGGCGCATCTGACCTGCGTCGGCGCCTCGCGCGCCGAAATCGACGAAGTGGTGCGCGGCTATCGACAAGCGGGCGTGCGCCATATCGTGGCGCTGCGCGGCGATCCGCCGGGCGGCCCCGACGCGCCCTATCATCCGGCCGTTGACGGCTACCGCGACACCGCCGAACTCGTCGCCGGCATCAAGGCGATCGGCGATTTCGAAGTCTCGGTCGCCGCCTATCCGGAAAAGCATCCGCAGAGCCCCAACCTCCTGCATGACATCGACCTGTTGAAGCGCAAGGTCGACGCCGGCGCCGACCGCGCGATCACCCAGTTCTTTTTCGACAACAGCGTCTATCTGCGTTTCCTCGATGTCGCGGCGGCGGCGGGGCTGAATATCCCGATCGTGCCGGGCATCGTGCCGATGCAGAATTTCAAGCAGACCGCCGGTTTCGCCAAGCGCACGGGCGCTAGCGTGCCCGCCTGGCTCGCCGAGCGTTTCGAAGGGCTCGACGACGATCCGGTGACGCGCCGGCTGGTCGCGGCGGCCGTCTGCGCCGAGCAGGTCGTCGATCTCATCGATCGCGGCGTCCAGGACCTGCATTTCATCACCATGAACCGCGCCGACCTGGTCTTTGCGATTTGCCATTTGATCGGCCTGCGCGCCGAGAATCTTTCGCAAGCCGCGACATGGACGCGCGGCGCCAACGGCGAGGCGCCCGTGAAGGCGCTCTCCGGCTCGGCGAGTTGATCGGCGTTCATTGCCGCCGGTCGTCGAAAGCCGCCGCGCAAGGCGGCGCCAACGTCTCCGGAAACGCCAACCAGACGGACGTTGGCTCGGCGCCGGCTATCCGCTGATGCACATCCGTGAACAATTGCGGTTCAAATGGTTGCTTCCGATCGTCCTCATCGTCAGCTAGTACGTTGGTATCGCACGCGACGCTTTACGCGAACGCGCGATCTGGCTGGCGGCGCGGCGCCTCCCCCCTGCGCATCCCAGCCGTAAGCGTCGGGGCCGATTCGGCACGGTCCCGACGCACTTTCCACGACAATTGGCTTTGACCGCGACGTTGCCTGGCGGTAGTCCCGACTAGCCGCGCGAAGCGACCAGCCAGCATTGCAGCGCTTTCAGCACACGCGCGTCCAGTACCAGCGCCCATAGGGATCGGCGGCGCGACGCCAGCACGAGCCGTAATAGGGCCCGCCGGGTCCATAATAGCCTGGGCCGTAATAGCCCGGTCCTGCGAGAGCCGATCCGACGATGGCGCCGGCGGCGAGGCCGCCGAAGACGGCGGCGGGACCCCAGCCCCATCCCCAACCGCGCCGCCACCAGACTTTATCGATCTGCGCCGACGCGACGGATTGGCCGAGGGGAGGCCCTGAAAGCGTAAGGGCGTCCGCGGAGTTCAGGGATAGCGCGAGCATTCCGACGCCGACGAGGGCGGCGACCGAGCGGCGCGCTATATCGAGCTTTGACATGGTACCTCCGATTGCCCCAGCCGCGCCAATCAAAACACAGGCTCGATGAACGGCCGATGAAAGGGGCCGGTAGGCAATTTCATCTCTAGCCAGATCGTCGGCGCAGCCTCATAATGGCGGCATGGCGAAGCCCAAGCCCGAGATCACATTCCGACCGGTCGAATGGAAAATTCTGCCGGAATGGTACGTGCTGGTGACGCTGCCCGACGCCAAGGAATTGCGGATTGGCGGCTTCAAGACCGAGGCCAATGCGCGCGAATGGATCGCGAGGAGTTCGGCCGCCTGGATCAAGGAGCATAACGAGCGCAAGCGCGCGCGAACTTGAGGCCAGGCATCCCAACCCGCCGCTATTCCGCCGCCTCGCGCATTGTCGCGCGAACGCTCGCGCGCATATCGTCGATCAGCGTCAGTGCGCCGGCCCGTTCGACATGCCAGAAAGTCCAGCCGTTGCAGGCCGGCAGACCTTGCGCGAGCGCGCCGATCTTATGGATCGAGCCGATCGCCGGCCCCAGCGTCAGCGCCCCGTCGGCGCGCACCAGCGCGGCGTGGCGCCGGCGCGAATCGATCAGATGTTCGCCGGGTCGGATGAGGCCCGCCTCGATCACGCTGGCGAAGGCGACGCGCGGCTCGCTGCGGCGCGTCGGCGCCAACGCGATGGCGTCGACCGGCACAGGCGCCACGGCGTCGATGCGCGCGCGCGCGGCATTGGCGTAAAGCTCATCGCGTTCAAGGCCGATGAACGCGCGATGCAGACGTTTCGCCACCGCGCCGGTGGTGCCAGAGCCGAAAAACGGATCGAGCACGAGATCGCCGGCATTTGAAGCGGCAAGCAGAACGCGCGCCAGCAACGCCTCGGGCTTTTGCGTCGGATGGGTCTTGCGGCCCGCTGCATCTTTCAGCCGCTCGGCCCCGGTGCAGATCGGCAGGAACCAGTCGGAGCGGGCCTGGCAATCTTCATTGCCGGCCTTCAGCGCTTCATAGTTGAATGTATAGCTCTTGGCCTCGGCGCCGCGCGCCGCCCAGATCATCGTCTCATGCGCATTGGTGAAACGGCGGCCGCGAAAATTCGGCATCGGATTGGCCTTGCGCCAGACGATGTCGTTGAGGATCCAGAAGCCGAGGTCCTGCATGATCGCGCCGACGCGGAAAATATTGTGATAGGAGCCGATCACGAAAATCGTCGCCTCGGGCTTCATCACCCGCCGGACGGCGGCGAGCCATCGCCTGGTGAAGGAATCATATTCGGCGAAGCTGGCGAATTTGTCCCAATCGTCGTCAACGGCGTCGACAAGGCTCTGGTCGGGACGCGATAGTGCGCCTTCCAATTGCAGATTATAGGGGGGGTCGGCGAAGACCAGATCGACGCTGGCGGGCGGCAGCCTTTCCAGCTCTTCGATGCAATCGCCGACGATGATCGCATCACGCGGCGCGACGCCGATGACGGGGCGTCGAGCCAAACCGCTGCCAGTACGCGATACCTGAATCTGGGCGGGTTGGCCGGACGCCCCGGCACGGGAGATACGCATTGACGAGAACACTCAAACGCGACTGACAATGCGAATATGTCGCCTTTTAGTAAAAACTGAATTAGCCGCGCCGAGACGGGGCTGTCTCGTTTTCGAACGCCTGAAATATTGAAAAAAACGAATATATTTCAACTATTTCGAAAGGACTCCCCGCGCCGCGCATTTGGGCGCTTGCAATTGTCCGAACGCGTCAGGCTTTGCTCTTTCTTAACCATTCCATGACGCGCCGATTTCATGGCCATGCGGCGAACGAGGACGCCACTTCCGATATCGCGCTTGCCTTGGCGTGGACGCCTCGCTAAGCCCGGCGCGCCGCCCTTGTCCAACTCGTCTGCGTCCATGTCTTTTGTCAGCCTCTATGCGCGCGTTCTCCGGCAATTGAGCGCCGCCAGGGGCGTGGCGATCGTGCTGGTCCTCGCCAATCTCGCGCTCGCCGCGGCGCAATTTGCCGAGCCCGTGTTGTTCGGCCGCATCGTCGATCGGCTTGCCGGCGCGCAGCAGGCCGGCGCCGCGCCGCGCTGGGTTGACGTCCTGCCTCTGCTGGCGGCCTGGGTCGCGTTCGCGCTCTTCACCATCGGCGCCGGAATCCTCGTCGCGCTGCACGCCGACCGCCTCGCCCATCGCCAGCGGATGTCGGCGATGTCAGTCTATTTCGATCACGTCCTGCACTTGCCGACGGGCTTTCACGCCGGCGCTCATTCGGGCCGTCTTCTGAAGGTGATGATCGAAGGCGCCAGCGGCCAGATGGCGATCTGGCAATCGTTTTTTCGCGAACATTGCGTCGGCTTCATCGGCCTGACGATCCTGCTGCCGCTGACCTTGTTCATCAACCTTCGCCTCGGCGCGATGCTGCTTGGCCTGGTCGTCGCATTCGGCCTGATGATGAATTTCGTGCTGCGGCGAACGCAGGGCCTGCAGGGCAGCGTCGACCAATTGCATTCCGATCTTGCCGAGCGCGTCTCCGACGTTCTCGGCAATGTGCCGGCGATCCAGAGTTTCACGCGGATGCAGGAGGAGACGCGCGCCCTGCGCGCGCTGATCGACAGGGTGCTCGCCGCCCAGCTCCCGGTTTTGTCCTGGTGGGCGGTGGCGGCGATGGCGACGCGAGCGAGCGCCACGCTCACCCTGCTCGCCATTTTCGTCACCGGCATCTGGCTCAATATCGAGAGCCTGGCGACGATCGGCGAAATCGTCACCTTCATGAGTCTCGCGACGACGCTGATCGGCAGGCTCGAGCAGAACGTCGCCTTCGTCAACATGATTGTGACGCTGGCGCCCAAGCTCGCGCAGTTCTTCGAAGTGCTCGACACGCGCTCGGATGTCGCCGATCGCCCAGGCGCGGCCGCGGTCGGCCGGCTGGCGGGCAGGGTCGAGTTCCAGAACGTGTCGTTCTCCTATGCCGGCGCCCGCGACGCGGTGAGCGATCTATCCTTCACGGCTGAAGCGGGCCGCACGATCGCGCTGGTCGGCGCGACGGGTTCGGGCAAGTCGACGACGCTCAGCCTTCTGCATCGCGTCTTCGATCCGCAAAAGGGCGCGATCCTGATCGATGGCCGCGACATCAGCGACATGACGCTGGAATCTTTGCGCGACAATATCGGCGTCGTGTTTCAGGAGCCGTTCTTGTTCGCCCGTTCGATCGAGGAGAATTTGCGCATCGGCAAGCCGGACGCGAGCGCCGCCGAGCTTGAGCTGGCGCTTGAACGGGCGCAGGCGAGCGCCTTCGTCGCGGGCCAGCCGATGGGCCTGGCGACGCTGGTCGGCGAGCGCGGCCGCAACCTTTCGGGCGGCGAGCGCCAGCGTCTGGCCATCGCCAGGGCGTTGCTCAAAGACCCGCCGATCATGATCCTCGACGAGGCGACCAGCGCGCTTGACGCCAATACCGAGCGTCAATTGCAGGGCGCGCTCGAAAATGCGATGCGCGGGCGCACCACTTTCGTCATCGCCCATCGTCTGGCGACCATCCGCAACGCCGATCAAATCCTGGTGTTCGACCATGGCCGAATCGTCGAGGCGGGCGCGTTTGACGATCTTATTGCGCGCCAGGGTCTTTTTTCTTCGCTGGCGCGCGCCCAATTTATAGCAGGCGAGGCGGCGCCCGCCGATTGGCTGCCGGCATAGCGGCGCCCCGCGTTTCCCAAGCGGAGACGACGCGGATAGAATGGCCCCGAGGAGGCGCGATCATGAAACACGAAAACTTCCCGGTGACGCATACCGACGAGGAATGGCGCAAGATTCTCACGCCCGAGCAATTCGCGGTCATGCGCGAACATGGCACCGAGCGGCCGGGAAGCTGCGCGCTGAATTATGAAAAGCGCGCCGGTAGCTTTACCTGCGCGGGCTGCGAATCCCTGCTGTTCGTCTCGAAGACCAAATTCGAAAGCGGCACCGGTTGGCCAAGCTTCAACGATCCCGTCCCCGGCTCGACCGAGACGACGGTCGACCGCAGCTACGGCATGAAGCGCACCGAGGTCCATTGTGCGCGCTGCGGCTCGCACCTCGGCCATGTTTTCGACGACGGGCCGGCGCCGACGCATTTGCGCTATTGCATCAACGGCGTCGCGATGAACTTCAAACCGGAATAATGGGTTGCGTGAGCTCATTCGAACGGACGCCCGCCTTCCCCCTCCCCCCTTGCGTAGGGTCGTCCGGGAAGACGGAAAGTTGCGGAATCTAAGATGCAACTAGGTCATGCGTCACCCCTCCACGTCATGGCCGGGCTTGTCCCGGCCATCTACGCGGCGCCGCTGCAAACAACGCTTGAAGCTCCCGATGGCGTCAGGGCTTGGATGCCCGGCACAAGGCGACGGCTGTCCGGTTCAGCAAAAGAGTCCCGTCACGCGAGAGAATCTAGGTGAAACAGCACCTCTCGGCGGCTTGGCCGGGCTTGTCCCGGCTATCCCAAGGCGAATGCGGAGCATTCGTCCGCACGTGGCGCCGTTGCAAGAAACTTTCGAAGTTGGCGGCTTCCGCTCCGGGACAAGCCCGGGCAGGACGCGTGAGGGTTCTGTGCGACTTCAACTATGCAACCGATCCTGCTGCACTGGAGAGCCGTGGCGCAAGGCCGGGCGTGATGTGGTGGGGTTGGGGAAGGAATATTGGCTCCCCATCAATCCGGCTGACGCGTACCTCCAACCGCATGCCCGATCTCTTGTTCCGCGTGGCGCCGCAAGGCACGATTTTCAACGCCGCAAAAAGGGCCTGCATATGAACGCGCCAGCATCGCCGGACGCTTTTCGCGGTCAGAGGCCCGCCGGGCATCCCGCTGTCAAGAGCGGTCGGATCGGCGTTCTCCTCGTCAATCTGGGCACGCCGGAGGGCACCGATTATTGGTCGATGCGCCGCTATCTCAAGGAATTCCTGTCCGACCGGCGGGTGATCGAGACCAATCGCCTGATCTGGTGGCCGATCCTCAATCTCGGCATTCTGTCGCGGCGCCCACAGATCAAGGGCAAGGATTATAAAGCGATCTGGAACAAGGCGCTTGACGAGAGCCCGCTGAAAACCATCACGCGGGCGACCACCGAAAAGCTCGTCGATGCGCTCGGCCAGTCGGGGCGCGATCCGGGCGGGCGTTGCCTGGTCGATTGGGCGATGCGCTATGGCAAGCCGGCGATCGCCGAGCGTCTTGAGGCGATGCGGGCGGCGGGCTGCGACCGCATCCTGCTCTTGCCCCTCTATCCCCAATATTGCGCCGCCACCAGCGCGACTGTCTGCGACAAGGCTTTCGACGTGTTGAAGACGATGCGCTGGCAGCCGACCTTGCGGGTCGCCGCGCCCTATTTCGACGATCCCGTCTATATCGGCGCCGTGGCGCAATCGGTTCGGGCCGGACTGGCGGCGCTCGATTTCGAACCGGAGGTCATTCTCGCCTCGTTCCATGGCATACCGCGCGCCTATTTCGACAAGGGCGACCCCTATTATTGCCATTGCGCCAAGACCTGGCGGCTGGTGCGCGAGGCGCTCGGATTTTCGCGCGAGCGGTTCCAACTCACGTTCCAATCGCGGTTCGGGCAGACCGAATATCTGCAGCCCTATACCGATATGACGGTAAAGGCCTTGGCGGCGCGCGGCGTCAAGCGCCTGGCGATCGTGACGCCCGGCTTCGCCGCCGATTGCCTCGAGACGATCGAGGAGATCGGGGTCGAAAACGCTGGCTATTTCCGCCTCGGCGGCGGCGAGAATTTCGCCGCCATCCCCTGCCTGAACGACAGCGCCGAGGGCGTCCGCGTCATCCAGAACGTCGTCCAGCGGGAATTGTCGGGCTGGCTTTGAATCGGCGCCGGCCTCTTACCAAGGCGCCCGAAGCGGCCTATATCGGGGGGCGCTTTGCGTCTGGTTTGACCGGGCGCCAAAAGGACCCGAAATAGAGGGTTCAGGACCAAGGGTTCACGACCGATGAATGATTCCAATCCGCTTGCCGCCGCCCCTGCCGCTTCCGCCCAGAATAAAATCCCCGTCACCGTCCTCACCGGCTATCTCGGCGCCGGCAAGACGACGCTGCTCAATCGGATCCTGAGCGAACCGCACGGGAAGCGCTACGCCGTGATCGTCAATGAATTTGGCGAGATCGGCATCGACAATGAGCTTGTCGTCGGCGCTGACGAGGAAGTGTTCGAGATGAACAACGGCTGCATCTGCTGCACGGTGCGCGGCGATCTCATCCGCATCATCGAAGGCTTGATGAAGCGCAAGGGCAGCTTCGACGCGATCATTGTCGAGACCACCGGCCTTGCCGATCCCGCTCCCGTCGCGCAGACTTTTTTCGTCGATCAGGATGTGCAAAGCCTCGCTCGGCTCGACGCGGTCGTCACCGTCGCCGACGCCAAATGGCTGGCGGCGAGATTGCGCGATGCGCCCGAGGCCAAGAACCAGATCGCCTTCGCCGACGTCATCGTGCTGAACAAGATCGATCTCGTCTCGCCGGCCGAATTGCGTGAGGTCGAGGCGCGCATTCGCGCGATCAATCCTTATGCGAAACTGCATCGCGCCCAGCGCTGCGATGTGGCGATCGCCGACGTTTTGGAGCGCAAGGCGTTCGATCTCGACCGCATCATGGAGATCGAGCCCGATTTCCTCGAAGTCGACGATCATGACCACGACCATCACGACCACAGCCACGATCATCATCACCATGATCACGGCCATGGCCATGGCCTCAAACACTACCACGACGAACACATGCAATCGATCTCGGTGCGGCTCGACGGCGACGTCGATCCCGGCAAGTTCATGCCGTGGATCAACGAGCTCACGCAGACGCAGGGTCCCAATATCCTGCGCTGCAAAGGCATTGTCGCCTTCACCGAGGATCCCAAGCGCTTCGTATTCCAGGGCGTGCACATGATGCTCGACGGCGAGCCGCAGCGCGAATGGAAGGCCGGCGAAAAGCGCGAGTCGAAAGTCGTCTTCATCGGACGCGATCTCAAGGAAGACGATATCCGCAAGGGTTTCCTCGCTTGCGCGGCGTGAGGTTGCGCCGCGATCCGTTGCGCGCCGCGGGGGTCAGGGCAGGGCGGGCGCGCGCGATATGACCGAGCCGACGTCCTCGTTGACGAAGAACGTGCAGTTCTTCGAGACCGGCGCGCATGTCACCGCCGCCAGCTTCCTTGATGATGCGCCGGCCTTCGCGATGGGCGACGGCGCCATTCTGCTTGGCGAACCGGGCGCTGCGAACCGGGTCGCCGCGCACCCCGGCGGCGCCATTCTGGCGGCGGTCAGCGACGGCAAGATGATGGTCACTGGCGGCGACGATGGTCGCGTCGTGGCGACATCGCGCGACGGCTCCGCGCGCGAGATCGCGCATGAGAAGGGTCGCTGGATCGACGCGCTGGCGATGCGCGCCGGCGCCGTCGCCTGGGCCGCCGGGCGCGAGGTGCGCGCCAGGGACAGCGCCGGCGCCGTCAAGGCGCATGTCGCGCCGACGACCGTGCGCGGCCTCTGCTTCATGCCCAAGGGCTATCGTCTCGCGCTTTCCCATTACAATGGCGTTTCGCTGTGGTTTCCCAATGTCGCCGCGACGCCGACCTTGCTCGAATGGAAGGGCTCGCATCTCGACGTGGCGACCTCGCCGGATGGCCGTTTCGTCGTCACCTCGATGCAGGAGAACAGCCTGCACGGCTGGCGCGTCAGCGATTCCAAAAACATGCGCATGTCCGGCTACCCCAAGAAGTCGCGCTCGCTGTCGTGGTCGCATGACGGCTCCTGGCTGGCGACTTCGGGCGCCGACGCCTGCATCGTCTGGCCGTTCCGCGACAAGGACGGCCCGATGGGCAAGGCGCCGCGCGAGGGCGGCGTGCGCGCTTCCAAGGTTTCGCAGGTCGCGTTCCATCCGCGCACGCTCGTCGTCGCGGTCGGCTACGAGGATGGTTTCATCCTGCTGTGCCGGCTCGCCGACGCCGCCGAGATTCTCGTACGCCAGCCGCAAGCGGGCGATGGCGCGATCACGGCGCTTGCTTGGGATGCGATCGGCGCGCGCCTCGCCTTTGGCCTCGATAGCGGCGGCGCGGGGTTGTTGACGCTGCCGGCGTGATGAGCGAGCAGCGGGGCTGCGCGGTTCGGCCAGAAAGTCACGCCGGAGAATCCAAGGGGAAAAGGACCTCTCTGCGTCTTGGCCGGGCTTGTCCCGGCCATCCACGCCGCGCCGTCGCATCAAACTTTTGATGTTGACGGCTACCGGGCGGCGTGGATGCCCGGGACAAGCCCGGGCAAGACGCCGGAGAGTTACGGACGACTTCAACATATCCCACCGCCTCGTCGCTCCCCTTTCGCTTCTCTCCTTGCCAAAGCGACGGCCATGATGGGATTGTCGCGCCAATCGATAAGGGCGGGCGCATATGGACGAGGCGTATATCGGCGTTGACGTCGGCACGGGCAGCGCGCGGGCGGGCGTGTTCGATGGCGCCGGGCGGCTTCTGGCGAGCGCGAAGCGGCCGATCGCGATCTGGCGCGAGGCGGGCGAAATCGTCGAACATTCGTCGGAAGACATCTGGCGCGCGACGACCGGCGCCGTGCGCGAGGCGGTCACCGCCTCCGGGCTGCCGCGGGGGGCGTTTGCCGGCATCGGTTTTGATGCGACATGTTCGCTCGTCGTGCTCGATCCTGCCGGCGCCCCGCTCGCTGTCGGCCCGAGCGGCGACCCGCAGCGGGACGTCATCGTCTGGATGGATCATCGCGCGACCGGCGAGGCTGATCGGATCAATGGCGGCGGCCACGACGTCCTGCGCTATGTCGGCGGCAAAATCTCGCCGGAAATGGAAGTCCCCAAACTGCTGTGGCTCGCCAAGCATATGCCTCAGAGTTTCGAGCGCGCCGGCCATTTTTTCGACCTGACGGATTTCCTGACCTGGCGCGCCTCCGGCTCGCGGCGCCGCTCGGTTTGCACCTTGACCTGTAAATGGACCTATCTCGCGCACGAACGGCGCTGGGCCGCGGATTTTCTTGACGGTCTCGGCCTCGGCGCGCTCGCCGCTGACGGCTTCGCGCGGATCGGCGCCGATGTCGTCGAGCCGGGGACGCCGCTCGGCGCCGGGCTGACCGCGGAGGCGGCGGCTGCGATGGGCCTGGCCGCTGGCGTCAAAGTCGGCGCGGGCCTGATCGACGCCCATGCCGGCGCGGTCGGCACGCTTTCAGCGAGTCTGGGCGGCGCCCATGCCGATCTGCGCCGACGACTTGCGCTGATCCTCGGCACGTCCGCTTGCTGCATGGCGGTTTCCGATCAGCCGCGTTTCATCGATGGCGTCTGGGGTCCCTATTTCTCGGCGCTGACGCCCAATCAATGGCTCACCGAAGGCGGCCAATCGGCCTTCGGCGCCGCGATCGATCGCCTGATGCGGCGGCACCCTGCCTTCACCGACGCATCGCAACGCCTGGGCGACAACGCTTACGAGGAAATGGAACGCGACATTCTCGCGCGGGCAGGCAGCCTGTCGCGCGCGGCTTTGCTGGCGAAGGACCTGCATGTGCTGCCCGATTTTCTCGGCAATCGCTCGCCGTTCGCCGATCCCAATGTGCGCGGCGTCCTGGTCGGCCTTGATTTGCGCGCCGACCGCGACAGCGCGCTGGCGCTCTATGTCGCTGCGCTGACCGGGCTCGCCCATGGCGTCGTGCAGATCATCCGCACGCTGGAGGCGGGCGGCTTCGATTTCGATATGCTGGTCGTGAGCGGCGGGGCCGGGCGCAGTCCGCTCGTGCGCCAGATTATCGCCGACGCCACCGGCAAGCGGGTCGGCGCCCCCGAGACCAGCGAACCGGTATTGCTCGGCGCCGCCATGCTCGGCGCGGTCGCCGCCGGACGCGCCGATATGGGGTCGGCGATGTCGGCGATGTCCCGCCTCGCCGAGGAGGTCCTTCCGAACGCCGAAATGGCTGGTTTTCATGACCGCAAGCGCCGCGCCTTCGACCTGATGCAGGGCGCCGAACGGGGCATTCGCGAGATCATGGCCGAATGCCCGCCGCTCGAATAATGCTGAGCAATTGACCATGCCGCGGGCAGTTGTTTGTTTTTTCCAACGCTATCATGTTAGCGTGCCGGTCGCTGGGAGGGTCGGCGATTGGGATTTTTGGGCGGCGGCCGCTCTTTTCAGCCGAAGCGGGCGAAGCGAACGTCATGCAATGGCCTGATCTCGTCATATTCGATTGCGACGGCGTCCTCGTCGACAGCGAGCAGATCGCGCTGGGGCAGGTGCGCCAGGCGCTGGGCGAGGCGGGGTTGACGCTGACCCATGCCGAGGCAATCGATCGATTCCTCGGCTTGAGCCTTGATTCAATTATACGAACAGCCGAAGCCGAACTTTCCGGCCCTCTGCCCGGCGCGTTTCGCGATGACCTCCAGCGCGATATACTGGCGCGCTTTTCCGCCGAATTGAAGGGAATGTCCGGCGTCAGGCAGGCGGTCGGGGCCTTGAACTGCAAGGTCTGCGTGGCGTCGTCGAGCTCGCTTGACCGCATCCGGCTGTCCCTGTCGCTCGTCGGTTACGATTCCCTGTTCGAGCCAAACATCTTTTCCGCGACGATGGCTTCGCGCGGCAAGCCGCATCCTGATCTGTTCCTTCACGCGGCGCGCGCGATGGGGACGCCGCCCGAGCGCTGCCTGGTGATCGAGGATAGCGCGCCCGGCGTGACGGCGGCGGTCAGAGCGGGCATGCCGGTGTTTGGTTTTGTCGGCGGCAGCCATTTTTCAGGGTTCGCGCAGGCGGAGCGCTTGCGTGCGGTCGGCGCCGCGCTGATTTTCGATGACATGAGCCAATTGCCGCCGCTAATCGCGCAGCGGTGCGGCAATCTCCCATGATGCGGCGCAGCGGGCGCGGCGGAGCCGACACGGCGATAGGTTGAACAGTCGATGCCGAAGAAAACCGAAGCGGAGGATGGCAGGCTCGATGAAGCGGCCCGGGCGGGCTGGCTCTATTACGTCGCCGGCAATACGCAGGACGAGATCGCCCGCAAGCTCGGCATTTCGCGGCAGTCGGCGCAGCGCCTGGTTTCGCTGGCGATCAGCGAGCGCCTGATCAAGGTTCGCCTCGATCACCCGATCGCCCGCTGTCTCGAACTCGGCGCCGCGCTGAAGAAGCGCTTCGATTTGCGGTTTTGCGAGATCGCACCCACCGATCCGACATCGGCCTCGTCGACGCTGGGCATCGCGCAGGTCGCCGCGGCCGAGCTGGAGCGCTGGCTGCGCAACGCCGAGCCCGCCATCATCGGCATCGGCACCGGGCGCACGATGCGCGCGGTCGCCGACCAATTGCCGGCGATGGAATGCCCGCAGCATAAACTGGTGGCTCTGGTGGGCACCACCAAGACCGACGGTTCGGCGTCGTTCTATGACGTCATCATCCGCGTTTCCGATACAATTCGCGCGCCCCATTATCCGATGCCGCTTCCCGTCATTGCGCGTTCGGTCGAGGAGCGCCAATTGCTGACGAGTCTCGCGTCGGTGCGCAGCGTGCTCGCGCTCATCGAGCGCGCCGACGTCAGCTTCGTCGGCGTCGGCGCCGTCAGCGACGGCGCCGCGCTCGTTCAGGACGGCATCGTCACGCGCGCGGAGGCCTCGACGTTGCGCGAGGCGGGCGCGGTCGGCGAGATCACCGGTTGGGCCTTCGATGCGCGCGGCCGCGTGATCGAGGGGCCAATCAATGATCGCGTCGCCAGCGCCCCGTTGCGGCCGGGCGAGGGATTGATGATCGGCGTCGCCATGGGCGCCACGCGGCGCGCCGCTCTCCGTGGCGCCTTGGCGGGCCGGTTGATTTCCGGCCTCGTCACCGACGAAGCAACGGCTGAGCATTTGCTTCAGCAATGAGCAAATACGCTGATAAAATCGAGATATATTAAATGCTTATCTATTTGCTGCAATGCGAATGCTGCGGTGCAGCGACGATTTCCTGTTGACTCTTCCAGGATTCTTGCTGAATATTCGCCCGCACGACAAGCAAATGCTCAGGCATTGCCAATGGAGGAAACGACATGAAGGTTCTCATGAAGAGCCTGCTCGGGGCCTGCGCCCTGGCTGGGTTCTCATTGCCCGCTTACGCGGAGACGTTGACGATCGCGACCGTCAACAATGGCGACATGATCCGGATGCAGAAGCTCACGGATGATTTCACCGCCAAGAATCCCGACATCAAGCTGAACTGGGTCACGCTCGAAGAGAACACCCTGCGTCAGAAGGTGACGACCGACATCGCCACCAAAGGCGGCCAGTTCGACGTGCTGACCATCGGCACCTACGAGGTTCCGATCTGGGGCAAGAAGGGCTGGCTGGTGCCGCTCGACAATCTCGGCTCGGACTATGACGTCGACGATCTTCTGCCCGCCATTCGCTCCGGCCTCACCGTCGACGGCAAGTTGTTCGCCGCGCCGTTCTACGGCGAAAGCTCAATGGTGATGTATCGCAAGGACCTGATGGACAAGGCCGGGCTCAAAATGCCCGACGCGCCGACCTGGGACTTCATCAAGCAGGCCGCCGACAAGATGACCGACAAGGCCGCCGGCGTTTACGGCATCTGCCTGCGCGGCAAGGCCGGCTGGGGCGAGAACATGGCCTTCCTGACCGCCACCGCCAATTCGTTCGGCGCGCGCTGGTTCGACGACAAGTGGAACGCCCAGTTCAACACGCCGGAATGGAAGAGCACGCTTGATTTCTACGTGCCGTTGCTGAAGGCGGACGGCCCTCCGGGCGCCTCGTCGAACGGCTTCAACGAAAATCTCGCGCTGTTCAACGACGGCAAATGCGGCATGTGGATCGACGCGACGGTCGCCGCTTCTTTCGTCAGCGATCCCAAGCAATCCAAGGTCGCCGACAAGGTCGGATTCGCGCTCGCCCCCGATAACGGTCTTGGCAAGCGCGGCAATTGGTTGTGGGCCTGGTCGCTCGCGATTCCCGCTGGCTCCAAGAAGACGGCCGACGCCGAGAAGTTCGTCTCCTGGGCGACCAGCAAGCATTACACCGAAGTCGTCGCCGACAAGGAAGGCTGGGCCAACGTTCCTCCGGGCACGCGCAAATCGCTTTACGCCAACCCCGAATATCTGAAGGCCGCGCCTTTCGCCAAGATGACGCTCGACTCGATCGACTCCGCCGATCCGACGCATCCGACCGTCAAGCCCGTGCCGTATACTGGCGTGCAGTTTGTGGCCATTCCTGAATTCCAGGGCATCGCCACCAATGTCGGCCAGCAGTTCTCGGCGGCTCTGGCCGGAACGGAAACGGTCGACGCGGCGCTGGCTTCCGCGCAATCGAGCACGGAAACGGCGATGAAGAAGGCCGGTTACGTCAAGTAAGGCGCGGCGACCTTGTCGCGCTTTTGAACAAAGTCGCGCGGCGACAATAGGGGCAATCCTCCCTGCCCCTTACCCCCTCCCCGTTCGCGGGGAGGGGAGCCGCGGGGGCCCTGCGGAATTTATGATCGCGTCCGCTCGCGCTCCGGCGACGGACGATAGCGGCGCCCGGCGCCGCGCCAGCTGAAGAAAAGTCGTGCATATGTCTTGCCGGCGCCGCATGCGGCGCGGCGATCGGATAAACTATCTCTAGGCGCAGCGGCGTCAGTTTCACGCCGCCGCCGAAAAACGGTCAAGGGACGAAACGTCATGGCGACGCAACAAACAGCGACTGCGGGCCGTCTTCTGGTGGCGCCATCGGTGATCCTCCTGTTCCTGTGGATGATCGTGCCGCTGGTGATGACGATCTATTTCTCATCATTGCATTTCATCCTGACGGATCCGGATTCGCGCAGCTTCATCGGATTGCAGAACTACATCGACTTTCTTTCCGACCCCGACTTTCTGGGGGCGCTGCGCAATACGCTGATTCTTGTCGGATCGGTTCTCGTCATCAGCGTGGTCGGCGGCATATTCGTCGCGCTTTTGATGGATCAGCAGATCTACGGCCAGTCGATCGTGCGCTTGATGGTGATCGCGCCGTTCTTCGTCATGCCGACCGTCAGCGCGTTGATCTGGAAGAACATGCTGATGAATCCGGTATCCGGACTTTTCGCATGGATCGCGCAATCGGTCGGATTGACGCCAATCGACTGGTTCACCAACGCTCCGATGCTTTCAGTGATCCTGATCGTGTCGTGGCAATGGCTGCCCTTCGCCAGCCTCATCCTGCTGACCGCGCTGCAGTCGCTCGATGAGGAGCAGAAGGAAGCCGCCGCGCTCGACGGCGTCGGGGCCATTCCGTTCTTCTTCTATATCGTGCTGCCGCATATCGCGCGCGCGATGACGGTCGTCATCCTGATCGAGACGATCTTCCTGCTCAGCGTGTTCGCCGAAATCTACGTCACCACGAACGGCGGCCCGTCGACCACCAATATTCCGTTCCTGGTCTACGAACTCGCCCAGCATAGCTATGACGTCGGCGGCGCCTCGGCGGGCGGCATCGTGGCGGTCGTGCTAGCCAATATCGTCGCCTATTTCCTTGTCCGCATCGTCGGCAAGAATCTGGAGAGTTGAGCTATGGCGCTTAAGCAGACAGTCGGCAAGCGCGTCGGCATGACGGCGCTGGCCTGGGTGGTCGGGTTCCTGATCTTCTTTCCGATCCTGTGGACCTTCCTCACCAGTTTCAAAAGCGAGCTCGAGGCGTTTTCGCTGCCGCCGAAGTTCCTCTTCTTTCATTGGACAACAGAGAACTACGCTGAGGTGCAGTCGCGCTCGGATTATCTCGCCTTCGCCTGGAATTCTATTCTTCTGTCGGTCGGCGCCAATCTGGTTGGACTGATCGTCGGCGTGCCGGCGGCCTGGTCGATGGCATTCGCGCCGACCAAGCGCACCAAGGATCTCTTGCTGTGGATGCTGTCGACCAAGATGATGCCGGGCGTCGGCGTGTTCGCAGCGGTCTATTACATCTTCCAGTATCTCGGCTTGCTCGACAATCGCATCGGCATCGGCTTTCTTCTGTTCATGGCCAATCTGCCGATCCTGATCTGGATGCTCTACACCTACTTCAAGGAAATTCCCGTTGATATTCTTGAGGCCGCGCGGATGGACGGCGCCTCGCTGCTCAATGAAATCATTTACGTGCTGACGCCGATGGCCGTTCCCGGCATCGCCTCGACTTTGCTGCTCTGCATCATCCTGTCATGGAACGAAGCTTTCTGGACGCTGAATCTGACGACTTCGAACGCGGCGCCGCTGACCGCGTTCATCGCCTCTTATTCCGCGCCGGAGGGATTGTTCTGGGCCAAGCTTTCGGCGGCTTCCACGCTCGCCATCGCGCCGATCTTGGTGCTGGGCTGGTTCTGCCAGAAACAACTCGTGCGCGGCCTGACATTCGGCGCGGTGAAATAGTCTCAAGATTCAAACGAAAGCAACGACCATGGGCAGCATCGAACTGGTTAAAGTGCGCAAGGATTTCGCCGGCTTTTCGGTCATCAATGGCGTCGACCTGAAGGTCGAGGACGGCGAATTCACGGTGTTCGTCGGACCGTCGGGCTGCGGCAAGTCGACCCTGCTGCGCCTGATCGCCGGGCTTGAGGATATTTCCTCCGGCCAGGTGCTGATCGACGGCAAGGACGTCAGCCGCGTTGGCCCCTCGCAGCGCGGGCTTTCGATGGTGTTCCAGTCCTACGCGCTCTATCCGCATATGAGCGTGCGCAACAATATCGCCTTCGCGCTCAAGATGGACAAACAGCCCAAGGATGTGATCGAGCAGAAGGTCAAGAAGGCCGCGGGCATTCTCAACCTTACCGATTATCTCGAACGCAAGCCGCGCCAATTATCGGGCGGCCAACGCCAGCGCGTGGCGATCGGCCGCGCTATCGTGCGCGAACCCAAGGCGTTCCTGTTCGACGAGCCCTTGTCCAATCTTGACGCCGCCCTGCGTGTCCAGATGCGGCTCGAGATCGGCGATCTCCACCAGAGCCTGAAGACGACGATGATCTATGTCACCCATGATCAGGTCGAGGCGATGACGATGGCCGACAAGATCGTCGTTCTCAACAAGGGCGAGGTGGCGCAGATCGGTTCGCCGCTCGTACTCTACAACCATCCGCAGAATCTTTTCGTCGCCCGTTTTATCGGCTCGCCGACGATGAATATCGCCACCGGCCCCTCAGCCGCCAAGCGCAGCGCTACGACCATCGGCATCAGGCCCGAACATGTCGATGTGTCGGCGACGGCGGGGGAATGGCCGGCGAAGGTGCGCCTTGCCGAACATCTGGGTTCGGACACCTACGTCCATGTTGAAGTCGACAATATTGGCCCGATGACGATCCGCCTCGGCGGCGAGGCGCCCAACCAGCCAGGACAGCGCATATTCCTCACGCCGCAGGAGCCGCGCATTCATCGCTTCGACCAGCAAGGCTTGCGAATCGGTCAGTGAAACTTTGAAGGATGAGCCGCGGTTGCGAAGGGGCGCACACGCGGGGAAGAGTGATCGGCGCGGTCGAAAGAGGCGGCGTCCGCGGATCGGATTTGTAGCCCTGACGGGATCGTCGCAGGACGGCTCCCGCAAAATTGGTGGACCCGCGCATGTCCCTGAAATTGTCCAATGCGGCTCTGGCGAGCGTCGGCCGCGATATCGCCGTCCCTGGATATCGTCGCGCCGACCTCAGCGCCGGCATCATGCATTTCGGCGTCGGCAATTTTCATCGCGCCCATCAGGCGGTCTATCTCGACGATCTTTTTGCACGCGGGCGCGATCATGACTGGGCGATTGTCGGCGCCGGCGTGCGCGACGCCGACAAGGCGGTGCGCGCGGCGCTTCAGCAGCAGGACTGGTTGACGACGGTCGTCGAGCAGGAGGGAACCCATTCGAAAGCGCGCATCATTGGCCCGCACATCGATTTTGTCCCGCCTGGCGATGTCGCGGCGAATTTGGAGCGTCTCTCTCGCCCGGAAATCCGCATCGTTTCGATGACCATAACCGAAGGCGGCTATTATATCTCGCCGGCGACGCAGGAATTCGACGCCGCCCACCCCGACATCATAGCCGATGCGCGCGCTATCGATGCGCCCAAGACGGTGTTCGGCCTGATCGTCGCCGGCCTTGCGCGCCGCCGCGCCGCCGGCGTTGCGCCCTTCACCGTAATGTCCTGCGACAATATTCCAGGCAATGGCCACGTCTGCGAAAACGCCGTCGCCGGGCTCGCCGAACTCGTCGATCCTGAACTGGCGCGCTGGATAAGGGCGAATGTCGCCTTCCCCAATTCGATGGTCGATAGAATCACCCCCGCCACGACGAATCGCGAGCGGGACGCCCTGCGCGACAAGTTTGGGCTGGAAGATAATTGGCCGGTGTTTTGCGAGGAATTCCGCCAGTGGGTGCTGGAGGATAAATTTCCGGCGGGGCGGCCGCGGCTGGAAGACGTCGGCGTCACCTTCACCGCCAATGTCGCGCCCTACGAACTGATGAAAATCCGCATCCTGAACGGCGGGCACGCGGCGATCGCCTATCCTGCCGCGCTGCTCGACATACACTTCGTTCATCAGGCGATGGCCGATTCCCAGGTCCCGGCCTTTCTCGATCAGTTGACGCGGCGCGAAATTCTCTCCGTCGTCCCGGCGCCGCCGGACACTGATCTTGCCGCCTACCAATCTCTGATCGCGCGACGATTCGCCAATCCGAAGATCGAGGATACGATCGAACGTCTGTGTTTTGATGGTTCGAACCGACAGCCCAAGTTCATCCTGCCGACTGTCCTCGACCGATTGAAGTCCGGCGCCGACGTCAAGGGCCTGGCGCTCGTTTCCGCTTTATGGTGCCGCTATTGCTATGGCGAAACCGAAAGCGGCAGAAGCGTCGCGCCCAACGATCCGAGCTGGGGGCGGCTGCAAACGGCGGCGAAACTGGCGCGGGCCAATCCTTCCGCGTTTCTCGAGATGAAGGACATTTTTGGCGGCGCGGCGCAAAATGCCGCTTACGTCGCCGCCTTTTCTGGCGCCCTGTCGAAGCTTTGGGGGCAGGGCGTTCGCGCGACCCTTGCTGAATATCTGGATGGGCGGCTTTGAGGCAGGTCGCAGCAAGGGTCGATGACATATGAAAGAAGTAGTCGAGGGCGGATTCGCTCATTGTTCGAATGCCTCTCGCGCATAATCGCCTCCATGCAATCAATGAGATGCTGTCGCCACAGGCCGCGCGCCTCGGGCCCTTCGAATCCAGATTGGCAAAGATCGTCAGAGCGCGACCCGCGGCAACGCACGCGCTGCGATTTCCCCAATATTGACGCGATCGCGACAATGATGGCCGACTGGGTTCTCGGCAATCAAATACGGACGGACAGTCGGAGCAAGCCATGACGAAACTCAACAATAAAATCGCGCTGGTCACGGGCGGTGCGCGCGGCATCGGCCGCGCCATCGTCACCCGCTATATCCAGGAAGGCGCGCGCGTCGCCATCGCGGATCTCGCGATCGGGCAGGCGGAGGAAGTCGCCGCCGAATTTGGCGACAAGGCCTTCGCTGTCGAGGTCAATGTCGCCAAACTCCCTTCCATCGACCGCATGATCGCCGATGTCGTCTCGCATTGGGGCGGGATCGACATCCTCGTCAACAATGCCGCGATTTTCGATCTGGCGCCGATCGTCGACGTGACCGAAGCAAGTTACGACAAAGTCTTCGGCGTGAACGTGAAGGGCCTTTTCTTCACCTTGCAGGCCGTCGCCAGGCACATGATCGCGCGCGGCAAGGGCGGCAAGATCATCAATATGGCCTCGCAGGCCGGGCGACGCGGCGAAGCTTTGGTGTCGATCTATTGCGCCTCGAAAGCGGCGGTGATCAGCCTCACCCAATCGGCCGCCCTCGATCTCATCAAGCACAAGATCAACGTCAATGGCATCGCGCCGGGCGTCGTCGACACGCCGATGTGGGACGACGTCGACGCGCTGTTCGCCAAATATGAAGGCCGCAAGCCCGGCGAAAAGAAACGGCTGGTCGGCCAGGCCGTGCCATACGGGCGCATGGGCGCGCCTGAAGACCATACCGGCGCCGCCGTCTTCCTCGCCTCCGCCGACGCCGATTACATTGTCGCGCAGACGCTCAATGTCGATGGCGGCAATTGGATGAGCTGAAAGGGGGCGTCACGTTATGGTCCTCCGAGTAATGCGACCGCCTTGCCGCGGATATTCGCCAGTTCAACGGCGCTGATTTTTCCCTTGGGCTTGGCGCCGCGCGCACGCCAATCGAAGCTTTTGACCTGGTCAGCGAGCGCCACGCTCGCCGTATCGCCGGCGATTGCTACTTCGAAAGGATAGCCCTTGATTTTGGTTGTCAGCGGGCAACAGAGCATGAGTCCGGTTTTGCTGTTGTAGCTTGCAGGGCTCAGGACGACGGCAGGGCGGTGTCCCGCCTGCTCGTGGCCGGCTTGGGGACTGAATTGCAGCCAGACGATTTCGCCGGCGCTCGGCGCGTATGCGGGCTTCAAAGAGCTTCCTTGCCCATCGGCTCGCCGAAATCGATCTCAGAATGAAGGTTCTCCGCGGTGATTGCGTCCAACAGACGGTCGAGCTCATAGGTCGGAGCTCGAATAGGCTCGACGATGATGCGCCCGCCTTCTTCGCGCACGTCGACTGAAGCGTCCAGCGTAAGCCGCGCAGCCGCCATGACAGCGGCGGGGATGCGCACGGACGCGCTATTTCCCCATTTCTTTATGACGACTTTCATTCCCGTCTCCGCATATCGATAGAGGACTCAATATGAGGTCGGCGGCGATGTGTCAACAATGTCGATACGCAGAGACCGGACGTTGGCGTTCTTGGAATATTGAAGCGTGACGAACTTGAGCCTTACGCCGCAGCCGCCGACGCAACCGCGTCGCAGACATCGTCGACCAGGCTCTCGACCAATTGGCGATCGTCCGCCTCGGCCATCACGCGGATGACCGGCTCAGTGCCGGATGGGCGGATGACGAGGCGGCCCGTCGCGCCGAGCCGGCTGCGGGCGTTGGCGATCGCTGCAATCACCGCCTCGGTGTCGAGCGGGCGGCCGCCCTGGTAGCGGACGTTCTTGAGGATCTGCGGCAGCGGCTCGAAGCGATGGCAGATTTCGCTGACCGGCTTTTGCTGGCGCTTCACGACCGCCAGCACCTGCAACGCCGCGACAAGACCGTCGCCGGTGGTGGCGTAATCGGACAGGATGATATGGCCGGACTGTTCGCCGCCGACATTATAGCCCTTTTCGATCATCCGCTCGAGCACGTAGCGATCGCCGACCGCCGTGCGCTCCAACGCCAGGCCGATGCTCGCCAGATGCCGCTCCAGGCCAAGGTTGGACATGACGGTCGCCACGATGCCCGGCTGGGTCAGGCGTCCGTCCGCCTGCCAGCTTTGCGCGACGACGGCCATCAACTGGTCGCCGTCGACGATATGGCCTTTTTCGTCGATGATCAGCACGCGGTCGGCGTCGCCGTCGAGCGCAATGCCGATATCGGCGCGCATTTCGCGCACTTTGGCGGCGAGCGCTTCGGGCGCGGTCGAGCCGACGTCGCGGTTGATATTGAAGCCGTCGGGCTCGACGCCGATCGAGAACACCTCGGCGCCTAGTTCCCACAAAGCTTCGGGCGCGACCTTATAGGCGGCGCCATTCGCGCAATCGACGACGATGCGCAAGCCTTCGAGGGAGAGATTGCGCGGCAAAGTGCGTTTGGCGAATTCGATATAGCGGGCGTGAACGCTTTCGATACGCTTGGCGCGGCCGAGGTCGCGCGATTTCGACAGGCGCGGCGCGATCTCACTGTCCATCAAGAGCTCGATCTCGCCTTCGATCTCGTCGGACAATTTATAGCCATCGGGGCCGAACAGTTTGATGCCGTTGTCTTCGAACGGATTATGCGAGGCCGAGATCATCACGCCGAGATCGCAGCGCATCGAGCGCGTCAGCATCGCCACCGCCGGGGTCGGGACGGGGCCGAGCAGCAGGACTTCTATGCCGACCGACGTGAACCCGGCGACCAGCGCATATTCGATCATATAGCCCGACAGCCGCGTGTCCTTGCCGATGACGACGCGGTGGCGATGATCGCCGCGCTGAAAGGCGAGACCGGCCGCCTGGCCGACTTTCATCGCCAGTTCGGCCGTGATCTTGCCATTGGCGCGACCGCGAATGCCGTCGGTGCCGAAATATTTGCCCGCCATGTCAAAAATCCTCGTCAGCGCGTCTTCGACGCGCCGCATATGTCTCTTTTACCTCATTCTACGCTCACGATCGTTCAAAAATCATTTCATCCCGTAAACGCTGCCGCGGCGCGGCGTGTCGCGGGAGTTTGGCCCTTCTATGCGCGCAGGTTGGAAAGATCGCGCCGGCGGGTCCGTTTCGCCCTAAAGTGCCGCCGGCTTCGAGCGGGCAGGGGCGCCGCGCCCGAGCGATTCGCCCCGACAGGAAAAGGATCGACCATGTCCGAAATGCTGATCGCCGCGGCGGCGATACTCGCCGCGATTTTCGCGCCGCGGGTCATGCCCGATTCGCTTGTCGGTTGGCGGCGGGCGGGCGCCATCGCCGCGCTGCGCCTGGTGTTCGCGCTTGTCGCGCTCTACGAGATCCTGGCGACGAGCATCATCTCGATCCCGGCCAATGAGGTCGGCATCGTGCGCAAGATCTATGGGTTCGCCAATATCGCGCCGGGCCATATCATCGCCGCGCAGGGCGAGACCGGCTACCAGGCCGAGGTCATTCCGCCGGGAACCTTCCGCATCTCGATTTTCTTCAACGTGCTCAATCGCATCGACCTCCTGCCGGTCGTCATTGTTCCCAGCGGATTTTATGGTCGCATCGTCGCCAGCGACGGCCAGCCGCTGAGCGCCGGCCAGATCATGGCGGACGCCTGGCCGGAAGCCGATTACCAGAAATTCCTCGACGCCCAATATTTCATGACCCATGGCGGCCAGAAGGGCCTCCAACTCAGCGTGCTGAAGCCCGGCGTTTATCCCCTCAATCTGGCCCTTTATCAGGTCAAGATCGGCTATATCAAGAATGGCAAGGACATCGTGGCCGACAATGACGACGTCTACGATCTGCGCGGGCTGGCCAAAGAGGAAACGCCGCTCGACACGTCGATCACCCGCGTCCCGGCCGGCTCAGTCGGCGTCGTGCGCTCGAGCGTGCAAAGCGCCGGCATCGACTGCAAGGCGCGGACCGCCAAGACCGATGAAGGCGGCCTGACGGCGGAACTGGTGACGCAATATTGCAAGGGCGTCTGGGATACTTCGCTGCCGCCCAACGATTATTATCTCAACCGGGACGCCTACGACGTCACCCTGGTGTCGACGCGGGTGACGGCGCTGGAGTTCAAGGGCGGCTTCACCCGTCGCTACCTCGACCTCAAGGTCGACGCCAAGGGCGACTTCACCCAGACCGAACGCACCGCGACCTTTCCACAACCCAAGGATTCGGCCGATTCGGCGATCAACACCAAGATCGAAGGATGGGAAATCCCGCAGGAATTGCGCGCGATCGTGCAGATCACGCCGGAGAACGCGCCGATCGTAGTGGCGGCGGTTGGCGGCCAGGATGAAGTCGATCAACGCATTCTCGTGCCCTCGATCCGCTCGCTGGTGCGCAATGTCTATGGCGGATCGATCACCGTGAAGGAGACCAACGACAAAGGCGCGCTCGTCGATGTGACGCGCCCGACCCGTGTCCTCGACACCATCGAGAATCGCACGATCCTGGAACAGGCGATTCTCGATCGCGCGCAGATCGACGGCCGCCGCGCCGGCGTCGACATCAAGGAGATTCGCCTCGGCGAATCGGCGATCCCGCCCGAACTGCTGCTGGCCCGTCAGCGCGAACAGCTCGCCGGTCAATTGCGCGCCGCCTATATCCAGGAACAGACGGCGCAGGAACAGCGCCAGAAGACCGAGCAGGCGCGCGCCACCGCCGACCAGCAGCGCGACATCGTCACCGCGCAAACCGCGGTGAAGGTCGCGTTGCTGGCCCAGGATCGCCGCCAGGCGGAAGGTCACGCCGAGCGCCTCTATCTTGAGGAGCAGGCGGCGGGCCAGACGGCGCAGGCCGAGGTGCTCGGCAAGGACAGCGTCTTGAAGCTGCAGCAGCTCAAGCTGTTTCTGGAATTGCTCGCCGGCCATCCCGAGTTGGTCGCCAATCTCCGGCTGCCGCAGGTCTATGTCGGCGGCGGCGGCGCCGGCCTGGAGGGCGCGGCGGCGATATTCGGCTCCTTCCTGAAGCCCATCGAAACGCCGTCGGTGAGCGCGCCCAAATGAAAAAAGCGGCGGAGCCTTGGCTCCGCCGCTTGTCTTCAAACCACGTCCGCGAAAGGCGCGGCGCTCGTTTCCATCAAGTCGGCTGCGGCTCCAGCCCGCCGGCGTCGGGGCCGATCGCGGGCCGGCTTTTGCCGGATGCGGGCACGGCGGCGCGCGGCGCGGCCGGCGGCTCCTTGTCGCCGGTGTCGCGCACCGGCCTGACGCCCTGCAGCAAGCCGACCAGTTCATCGCCTGACAAGGTCTCGAATTCCATCAGCGCCTTGGCCAGCGTTTCGAGATCTTCGCGGCGCTCGGTCAGAATGCGCGTCGCGGTGTCGTAGCCCTGCTGCACGAGCCGGCGCACTTCAGCGTCGATCGTGTTGGCGGTCGCTTCCGAAATGTTCTGCGTGCGCCCCATCGAATAGCCGAGGAACACTTCTTCCTGATTTTCGCCATACATTACGGTGCCAAGCTTCTCGGAGAAACCGAGGCGCGTCACCATCGCGCGGGCGATCTTGGTCACCTGCTGGATGTCGCTCGCCGCGCCGGACGTCACCTTGTCCTTGCCGAACACCAGCTCCTCAGCGACGCGTCCGCCCATCGACATCGCCAGCAACGCGGTCAATTGCTCGAAGCTCTGCGAAATCTGATCGCGCTCGGGCAGCGATTGCACCATGCCGAGCGAGCGCCCGCGCGGAATGATCGTCGCCTTATGGATTGGAACGCTGGCTGGCATGGTGACGGAGACGAGCGCGTGACCGGCTTCGTGATAGGCGGTCAGCTTCTTTTCGTCTTCGGTCATCATCAGCGTGCGGCGTTCCGCGCCCATCAGGATCTTGTCGCGTGCATCCTCGAATTCCGAGCGCGTGACGACGCGCTTGCCGCGGCGCGCAGCGAGCAACGCCGATTCGTTCACGAGATTCATCAGATCGGCGCCCGAGAATCCCGGCGTGCCGCGCGCGACCACTTTGAGATCGACGTCCGGCGCCAGCGGCACTTTGCGGGCGTGAACCTTGAGGATTTTCTCGCGGCCGATGAAATCGGGGTTCGAAATGACGACCTGGCGATCGAAACGGCCCGGCCGCAGCAAAGCGGGATCGAGCACATCCGGGCGGTTGGTCGCGGCGATGATGATGATGCCTTCGTTCTGCTCGAAACCGTCCATCTCGACCAGCAATTGATTGAGCGTCTGTTCGCGCTCGTCATTGCCGCCGCCGAGACCGGCGCCGCGATGGCGGCCGACCGCGTCGATTTCATCGATGAAGATGATGCAGGGCGCGTTCTTCTTGGCCTGCTCGAACATGTCGCGCACGCGGCTCGCGCCGACGCCGACG